>JGI25382J43887_10000008_pt1 | contig 35739 bp, 31 predicted proteins | sample GraSoi013_1_40cm_3_FD_43887 | JGI IMG/M metagenome (IMG submission 43887) | reverse complement strand
CCGTGGCGCCCGCCCTCTGAGGGGCCTGGGGCGTCTGAGGGCTTGAAGGCGCAACCGATCGTATGAGCGGAGCCGTCGCCGTCCGCGCCACGGCCGCCGGTCCCGCCTCGACTGCTATGGCCAGCGCTTCCACAAACGCTTCGCAGGTGTGCCAGCGCTCGTCTGGATTTTTTGCCAGCCCGCGCAGGATGACCCCGTCGACGCCGGGTCCAAGCTCGGGGTTGCGGGAGCTCGGTGGAGGCGGCTCGCGGTGAACATGGGCGTACAGCATCTCCAGCACGCCTTCTCCGTCGAATGGATAGGCGCCAGTGAACAGCTCGTATGCGATGGTGGCCAGCGAGTAGCGGTCTGCGGCAGGGCCGACTTCGCTGCCGGTCACCTGCTCCGGGGACATGTAGGCCGGGGTGCCGGTGGTGATCCCCGTGATCGACCTGATCGAGGTCGATTCCAGCAGCTTGGCCAGGCCGAAGTCGGCCAGGATCGGTGTGTCGTCGGGTCCGAGCAGCACGTTTGCCGGCTTCACATCGCGGTGGACGATCCCGAGCGAATGCGCGTAGTCGAGCGCCTCGGCGATTCCGCGGAGAAATGCCAGCGCGGCCTGTCGATCGACGGGCCCGCTCCGTAGACGGTCGGCGAGACTGCCGCCCGGAACGAACTCGACGATCATGTAGGGCGTTCCGCCGTACTCGCCGAAGTCGTAGACGTTGAGGATGTTCGGGTGGCGCATGTGAGCGATCGCCTGGGCTTCGCGCTGGAACCGAGCCTTCGAGTCTGAATCGGGTCCGATTGCCTGAAGCACCTTGACCGCGCCGACACGCTCCAGCTCGGCGTGGTAGGCACGATAGACGACCCCCATCGCGCCCTGACCTATGACTTCTTGGACCTCATAGGGACCCAACCTGGTTCCGGGCTCGATCGGCAAGAGCCCCTGATTATGCGTTGCGACTCCCTTGCCCGGATCCATCATTGACGGATTTTTTACAAAGACTATTTGGGCGAGCGAGATGCGGTGTCGCGCGATGTATTAATTGCTGCGGGCATGGCATTCCTCTAACGCTTGCTGCGGCATTCCGGATCTACAAATATGTACGCAGCGGATTGATCGAAAGAATCATTGAGACGCGGACCGTTAAGTGAATTCCGGCGATTTGCCTTTGCTGTATTCGGGTGTTAATTCAATCCCGAAACGAAGAGGTCACAGAAGCGAGTCGTAGAGCGCGACCGTCCGCGCGGCGATCGCCCGCCACCCGAAATGGTGCAACACCCGCTCGCGGCCGGCCTTCCCCATCCGGGTGGCGAGCGCGGAGTCCGACAGGAGCTCGTCGACTCTTGCTGCTAGTACCTCGGTGAACGACTCAGGGCGTTCGGGGTCGTAGTCGACCAGGTAACCCGTCTCTCCCTCCACCACGATCTCGGGAATTCCGCCCACCCGCGACGCCACCACCGCCGTCTCGCACGCCATCGCCTCGAGATTCACCAAGCCGAACGGCTCATAAATCGAAGGGCAGACGAAGACAGCCGCCCCTGTATAGAGGTGGATCAGATCCTCCAGAGGTATGAAACGCCCGATCCAGACCAGGTTTCCACGCTCCGACCGGACACGTTCCGCCAGTGCGGCTACCTCGGCGCCGATCTCGGGTGTGTCTGGAGAGCTGGCCACAATCACCAGCTGATACCGCGGATTGATTTTGTGGGCCGCGGCCAAGAGCAGATGGAGGCCTTTCTGCCGTGTGACCCTGCCCGCGAAAAGCGCAAACGGGCGGCTGGGGTCGACGCCCAGGTTGGCAAGCGCCGAGTCCGAGGGCTGCGGCTGGTAGACCTCGGGATCGACGCCGTTATGGATCACGTGGACGCGGTCTGGGTTTACGTTCGGATAGCAGCTCAGCACGTCCTGCCGCATTCCCTGTGAGACCGCGATCACGGCGTCTGCCGCTTCGAGACCAGTCTGCTCGCAGAAACCCGACAACGAATAACCGCCACCGAGCTGTTCGGCTTTCCAGGGTCGGAGCGGCTCGAGGCTGTGGGTGGTCACGACATGTGGTACCGACCATGTGAGCTTCGCCAGATGACCCCCAAGGTTTGCGTACCACGTGTGGCTGTGAACGAGATCGACCCCTTTGACACCCGCCACCATGGCCAGGTTGATCGACATCGCCTGGAGCACGGTCGACTCCGGTTTCGGTTCCGACAGTGCCGACCAGGGCTGGTAGGCCGTTACGCCAGGCTCGTCCCGCGGTGATCCCCAGCAATGCACTGAGACCTCGGCGAGGCGGCGCAGCTCACGAGCGAGGTATTCGACGTGAATGCCCGCGCCACCATAGACGTCCGGTGGGTACTCGCGAGTCATCAACGCCACCCTGTGCATGGTCACCGGCTGGTTGAGCGCGCGCCATCCGAGGATTCGAGAGTCAGCGCGCTTCGTGTGTCCGCGGCTTCGGCAGCGGCATGGAGCGCTTCGAAGCCCGCCAGAGCGCGCTCGAACGCCGCCACCGCGCCGGCGCGGTCCCCGCGAGCACGGGCCAGCTGCCCCTCGGCCCGGTCGCAGCATGGGCCCAGCAATGCCAGCCCCGATACCTGGTTCCGAGCGTGAGGCACGAACTCCTCCAACGCCTCCCAGTCCTCGAGGGCGGCGAGNGCCTCGAGCAGAGACCGCGCGTGCNCGGGCCCATATGGTCTGTTCTCGAGGGCCTTTCNGGCGGAGATNAGGCGGGCCTTCTCCGGCTCACCCAAGGCCACCTCCAGCCTGGCCTGTCCTGGGCTTGCGCCCGCGATGTCGTTCATCGGGTCGTCCAGGAGGGCCGCGAGCTCGTTTNCGCGCTTCAAGTTGCCGCTTTTCGCCGCCACCAATGCGCCGAGGACGGGACCGTTGCGGACGAATTCACATTCGACCGCAGGGTCCTGCCGAAATGCCTGGAGATGCTCGTCGAGGACGGGAGGGATGTCCTCCCAGCGCCCCAGCTCGTACAGTGCCTCGATCACAGGAGCCGTGCCGTGCATGATCTGGTGCGGGTTGGTGTCTCGCGACAGCTCNAGAGATCGACGCGCCAGCTGGAGACCTTCCTCGTACTTTCCCGCAACCCGCATGGTGATGACGGCCGCNCGCCGGACCGCATCGCCTTGCCGAAGACGCGACCCAAGCCTGTCGACAGTGGCGAGGCCGCGCTCGGCGAGCTCGAGCATCTCGCTGTACCGGCCCGCCATTCCGTAGAGGATGCCGAGCGCCTCGTCTGCGTACAAGAGCAGTTTCGGCTGGTTCAGCGACTCTCCAATCGCGCGCCCCTTTTCGGCCGCGGCAATGCGTTCGTCAAGTGGTAGCGGATCCGTCTCGCTCCCTTGACCGAACGGCTCGCTTCCCCGATACAGGCGCGAGAGGGTTCCGAAGGCAACCAGCAGCTCGCCCGTCACCGCCGGGTCGGTTGCGTATGCAAGTCCCTCCGTGACGAGCGCCTGAACGGGCTCCGGTGCGGGACTTCGCCTGAATGCGCCAGGACTGCCGGTCATCATGCCCGTCAGCTTCGNGCACAGCCTTGCTCTATCATCCCGGCNGCCGGCCACTCGAGCGATCTCGAGCGCGCGCGTGTATGCGGTGAATGCATCGTCACCGTGGTACGCGGACTCGTGATCATCGCCCAGCTCTTCGAGCGAGCGCAGTTTCTCGTCGGGACTAGCGGCGAGGGCGACGGCTTGTTCGTGCAGCTCGATTGCCTTGGCGACCGCAAAGCGCCGGCGTGCCTGCGCACCGGCGCGAAGCAGGTGCTCAAAAGCCCTGACACGGACCGGCTCCCTCTCTGCTTCGCTCCACGCGAGATCGGCGTCCTCGCCCGCGACCGCCGTCCTGAAGTGATACGCGAGCAGCTCTCCAAACTCGTCCGCGCGGTCGCCCGCAAGCTGCTCGATCCAGGCACCCAGCTCGGCGTGAGCGCGGGCGCGACGCGCCTTTGGCAGCGAGGCGTAGGCCACGTCACGAACCAGGGCGTGCTTGAAGATGTACTCCATCTGGCTCGCCAGACTCGAAGTGGTTCGGGCGCTGACGAGCCCGCGCCTCTCCAGCGACCGAAGCTCCGCCGAGACGTCGCCGCCGACGCTGCGGCGGAGCGGTTCGGCCCAGAAGACGCGTCCGATCACAGCCGCCTCCTGGAGCACCCGTTTCTCTTCTTCAGGAATGGCGTCGATTCGCGCCGACAGCANCGCAAGGAGGGAATCCGGCAGGGGTGTGGAGTTGACCAGGACCGTGCTTCGCCAGCGGCCACCCTCGTTCACAAGGGCGCCTTCTTCGATCAGACGACGAACTATCTCCTCGAGAAAGAACGGATTGCCCTCCGCCTTGCCGAGGATCTCGGTCGCCATCGGGGTTGGAATGTCAGCGACGCTCAGGATTGCCTGGAGCAGCTCCTGACTGTGCTTTTCGGAAAGGGGACGCAATGAGAGCGTGGAGAAGTTCTCACTGCCGCCTCCGAAGCCGGAATGGGCCTCCGCCAGCTCGCGCCGCGCCGTCCCCACCACGAGCAAAGGCCCGGTCGAGCGGCCGATCAGGTGCTCCAGCATGTCCAGCAGGGGCTTGCCCGCCCAATGCAGGTCCTCGACCACCCAGAGCGACGGTTCTTCAGTGTCTGCGCTCGCGAAGCGGGGCCACGCCCAGGCCAGCTCGTCAGCCACGGATTGCGGGTCCATCTGTGCGAGCCGGCTTTCGGGAACAGCGATGCCCGCGGTTGCCGCGAGCGCCTCGAACGTGCGCTCGTCGGGCACAGCCGCCCTCAGTTTTTCGACAGCCGCCACGCTGGAATCGTCCAGGCGGATGTCGCATGCCTGGCGCAGGATTTCGCCCAGCGCCCAGTAGGTGATCCCCTGGCCGGCAGCCAGGCAGCGTCCTCTCAGTACGCGCGCGTGCGGGTGGCGCGTCTTGATGCTTTCGATGAACTCTCGAACCAGGCGGCTTTTGCCGACGCCGGCAGGGCCAAGAATCGTGACCAGCCTCGGCCGGCGCGCGTCGATGACATCGTCGAGCTGGCTCGAGAGCGACTGCAGCTCGGCGCTTCGCCCGACCAGCGGAGTCGCAAGTCCGGGTATACCGCGAGCGCGTTCGGGCGCAGGGCTCAGCACCTGCCGCGCGATCACCCGCTCCTGTTTGCCTTTCAAGGTGAGCTCGATCGGTGCAGAGAAGACGAACGCGTGGCGGGCGGCGAGGTAGGTGCGCTCCCCGGCCAGGATGGTGTCGGGCTCGGCCTCGCCCTGGAGCCGCGCCGCAACGTTGACCGGCTCGCCCGACACGAGGCGCTGGCCGGCGCCGGCCGGCGCCACCGCCACGACCTCTCCGGTGTTGACGCCCACCCGCATCCTCAGGCTGACGCCGTGACGCGACTCCAGCTCCTGATTGAGGGTTTTCAGCCGCCTCATCATCTCCATGGCTGCGTTGAGCGCGCGTTCGGCATCGTCTTCGCGAACTGCCGGCACGCCGAACACGGCCATGACCGCGTCTCCTATGAATTTCTCCACCGTCCCGCCCCATGCGTCGACGGCTGCCGCCATCGTGTCGAAATATGAGTCGAGGACGGTGCGCAGCCGCTCGGGGTCGAGCCGGTCGGCGAGAGACGTGGAGCCGATCGCGTCCGCAAAGAGGACGGTGACGAGCTTGCGCTCCATGGGCGTCCCCATAGTAGGCGCCGACTAACAGGCCAGTTTGNCGGCCAGGTCCATGAAGTCGGTTGCCTGCACATCGGCGTCTGGATCAGGCAGCAGATCAGCACCTCCACCGAGACCCTTCTCCAAGGGTCGCTCGACGAACGCCGCGCGCATGCCCGCGGCCTGCGCGGCACGCAGGTCCGCCTTGTGCGCAGCCACCATCATCACCTGCCCTGGCTCCAGTCCCAGCGCAGAAGCCGCGCCACGGTACACCTCCCGGTCGGGCTTGTAATGGCGAAAGTCCTCCGCGGACAGCACACGCTGGAAAGGTAAATCGGCGAACCGGATCAGCGCAGTCTGCTGGGATCGGTTGCCGTTGGAAAGTGTCGCGACCGTGAAGCGCCGGCTCAGCCGCGTCAGTCCCGGGGCTGCGTCGGGCCATGCCGGCAGGCGCTCCCATGAGCGGGTCAGCTCCTCTCGCGCGGCCCCATCGAACCCTTCCGCGCCAACATCACGAAGGACTTGATCCAGTGACATGCGGTGGAGCCGATCGAAGTTGGTCCACGGGAGCTCGCCGCGCCGCACCAGGTCCATGGAAGGGATGTACAGCGCTCGCCACCCGTCAGCCAGCNGCTCCCAATCGGCGTGCACCCCGTTGAGCGCGCCCAGGCGCCCGGCCTCGGCCGCCACCCCCATGCGCCAGTCAACCGTGGTTCCGAAGATGTCGAAGGTGAGGGCACGAACTTCGCTCAATCGTTCATCGCCGCCTGAACATGCGGTCGTAGTCCGGGAAGTAGCGCTGGATCACCGAGAGCTCGAAGGTGGCGAGGATCGAGCTCGGCGGCTCTCGTTCGAGAAGGAAGTCGAAGCTCCGCTCGACCAGGTCTTCCACATCGCGGCNCTCGATGCCGCCGGCCCAGCGCTCGAGGTCGGCTCGCCTGACCGTGACGGCGTGCTGTGAGTGCTGGCCGGCGTGTTCGACGGTGACCTCGGTCAGCCAGTGATCGTCTTTGGCTTCGGCCCGCACCCTAACCATCGATAAGAAGCCTAGTCCGACGTTTTACAATCTTCTGACATGGAGCACCAAACCAGTGAGGTTCGAGCGTTGTAGAGGTATGGTTTCTCGTCGTTTCAAGAGACGTGAGAGCGGCCAGGGAATGGTCGAGTACGCCCTGATCCTGGTTCTGGTTTCGATCGTGGTGATCGTGATTCTTCTGACCATGGGAAACCAGATCGCCAACGTGTTCTCGAACGTCGTGGCCGCCCTCGGCTAAGGGCAAGCCCCGACCTTTCGAATACCCGACGACGCTCAGGCGTTGAGTCGTCGGGAGTCAGTTGTATGAGCGGCCGCAGGGATTGGGGGTTGGCGCTTGTCGTTGCCGGCGCCCTGGGTGTCGCGGCCTGTGGCCCGTCTGGCATCCGGATCGCCACCACGGCAATCCCGACCCTCACCCGCACTACCGGCTCATTCGACGATATGGCGATCGACCAGGGAACCCATCGCCTGTTCGTCGCTGACCGATCCGACCAGGGGGTCGACGTCTTCGACATTTCCACCGCGACTGCGCGCTACGTGAAGACGATTCCCATGCTGTCGAGCCCTAACGGGCTGGCAATCGCCCCCGACCTGGAGCGCATATTCGTCGGCACCTCGTCCGGGTCGGTCGCGGTTGCGGACATCAGCACCAACTCACCCACCACCAACGGCGTGATCGACGAAGTGCACACGGGCGGGCGTCAAGCCGACCTGCTCGATTATTCAGCCGCGCGACACCGCGTTTACGCCAGCAACGGAGCGGACGGAACGATCACCAGCATCGATTCGGAGACGCACGAGATCCGGGCGCGTTTCGATGTGGGCCACCCGCTGGAGCAACCTCGGTACGACCCGGCGGACGGGATGGTTTACGTGACGAGCCCAGACGCCGACGCTCTATTTCGCATCGACCCCAACGACGGCTCCATCAAGAGCAGCGCCCTCGGAGGGTGCGTGCCCACAGGCATGGCGATCAATCCGAAATCGAACCATGCGTTGATCGCTTGCAAGAGCTTTGTCATGAGCTGGGACCTGGCTAGCGGCAAGTCCGAGGTGTTCGGTCAGGTTGCCGGCGGCGACGTCGTCAGTTACTACAGCGGCGCGGATCGATTCCTGGTGGCTTCGCCGCTAGGGACGGGTCANAGTGTCATCGGCATTTTTGGCGGGACTCCGATCGCGTACCTCTCAACAGTTGTGACCGATGCGCGAGGCAAATCNGCGGCCTACGACGAAACCAATCATGTTATTTACACCCCCGACGGCCGGGCCGGCAGAGCTGGGATCGCAAGCTTCCGCGCGCCCGCAATTCCGCCACCGTGGCTGTCGTTCGTGACGGACTTCGGCCCTTTGGTTGCGATTCTGGCGGTGATGGGCCTGGTGATTTATGTGGTCGCCCGTTCGGCCGATCCGGTCCGGCGGCGTGATCCGGCCCGACAGCCGGTGCCCAGGGTTCTCAGGCCGCGCTGATCGACGCCGCCGCGAATCGCCGGCCCACCTTCGCCAGCTGTTCCACCAGCTCGGGCGGCTCCGAAACCGTGAAGTCCGCATCGAGCATGCCGAGATAGAGGGCAAGCATCTCGAGAGAGTTGGAGCGTGCGTAAACGAAACACGCGTTGTCGCCGACCGGCTCGATGACGATCTCGTGAGGCACTCGTTCGGCGATCACGGCAGCAGGCGCGTGCACCTTCACGCGGGCTTCGTATTTCACAGGTGCTGAGCGGACGCTGCGCGTGACGTAGGCGGCGATATCCTCCGCAGGCAGTTCGCGCGGCGTGAAATGCGGACCGGTTGAATGTCGGAGAGTCATGCGGTCGAGGCGGAATGTGCGCCATGCGTGGCGGTCGCGATCCCATGCCACCAGGTACCACCTGCGCCCGAGGTGGACCACGCGATATGGCTCAACCGAGCGCGTGGATTCTGTGCCGTCGTGTTTGCGATATTCGATGCTGAGCAGCGCGCAGTCCCGGCAGGCGGCTGCAATAGCGGCGAGGGCGTTCGGATCGACGGTCGGCCCCTTGGTCGGAGCAGTCACCGTGAATGCCTGCAGCGCGTTCACGCGCCGGCGCAGCCGGGTGGGCAGCACCTGCTCCAGCTTCACCAGCGCGCTGACTGAGGTTTCCTCGATGCCCGAGATGCCGCCTCCGGCCGACGACCTCAGCGCGACGGCGACCGCGACGGCCTCGTCGTCCTCGAGGAGGAGCGGGGGCATGGCCGCGCCCGACCCAAGCCGGTAACCCCCGGCGACGCCGCGGGCGGCCTGCACGGGATAACCGAGCTCGCGCAGNCGGGCGACGTCGTTCCGGACGGTCCGGGGACTCACCCTGAGGCGCTCCGCCAGGAGGGCTCCCGGCCAATCGCGACGCGACTCGAGGAGGGTCAGAAGTCTGAGCAGCCGGGCCGAGGTGTTCAGCATTAATTTTCAATCGTCAATCCTATTGCGGAACGAATCTTGCCGCAATAGGCAATAGCCTGGGACGCAACACAAGGAGATCACAGAGACAAGGAGGTTGGAAATGTCTCAAGGCTCATCCCGAACTCAGGTGATATTGGCCACGCTCGGGGTTGCCCTCGCGCTCTTGCTCGCCGCGCTCGACCAGACGGTCGTGGGCGTGGCGATGCCGCGGATCGTCTCCGAGCTGCACGGCCTCGACTTCTACGCGTGGGTGACGACGGCGTACCTGATCACGTCGACGGCGCTTGTGCCGGTGGCGGGCAAGCTCGGCGACATGTTCGGCCGCAAGCCGTTCCTGATCGCCGGCATGGCCGGCTTCATCGGCGCCTCAGCACTTTGCGGGGTCTCGCAAAACATGATCGAGCTGGTGCTGTTTCGGGCGCTGCAGGGAGTGTTCGGTGGAGTGCTGTTCGCCTCGACATTCGCAGTCCTTGCTGACGTCTTCCCGCCCACCCAGCGGGCTCGCATGAGTGGCCTGTTCGGNGCGGTCTTCGGCCTGTCCTCGGTCATCGGACCGACGCTGGGCGGTTACCTCACCGACGGCCCGGGATGGCGGTGGGTCTTCTACGTCAACGTTCCACTGGGCATCGCAGCAATCGTTCTGGTCGCATCCCAGCTGCCTTTCGTTCGCTCGAGCGCGCGACTGCGCGACATCGATTGGATCGGGACGGGCCTGCTGTTCGCCGGTCTCACACCCCTGCTGATCGCCTTCTCGATGACCCGCGACCACTCATGGACCTCGGCGCAGGTGCTCGGCCCGTTCGGGCTGGCGGCGGTCATGCTGGTCGCGTTCTACTTCATCGAGCGCCGCGTCGAGCACCCTGTGGTCCCGTTTCACCTCTTTCGTCTGAACGTCTTCGCCGTGCCGGCCGCGATCTCGTTCTTCAGTGCGATCGGAATGTTCGCGGTGGTGATCTTCGTGCCGCTGCTGTACCAGGGCGTGCTTCGGGTGAGCGCGACGAACTCGGGCCAGCTGCTGACGCCGATGATGCTCGCCGTCGTAGTGACGGCCACAGTGACGGGCGCGGTGATCGCTCGGATTCCCGCTTATCGATTCCTCAGCGCCGGTGCGCTCGCGGTCATGATCGTGGGGCTCGTGTTGCTGGCGCGTGTTGGCGTGGGTGCAAGCCCGTTCGAGGTGACGCGCGACATCATCATCGTCGGCGCCGGACTCGGTGTGACGTTTCCTCTGACTCTTGTCGTCGTCCAGGCAGGATTGCCACATCAGCTGATCGGAGTGGGCACGAGCCAGCTCACCTTCTGGCGCAGCCTTGGAGGCACCATCGGGACGGCGATTCTCGGCTCGACGTTGACCAACCGGCTGCCCATCCCGCCGACGCCGGTGGGGCTCGCGAACACGCTGCACGATCTCTTCCTCGTGGCGGCTGTCGTCGCAACGGTTTCGGTGGTCGCGAGCCTCGTCCTGCGCGAGGTGCCGCTCACGCCGCAGGTCGAGAGCATGCCCGAGGGGATCGAAGCGGCCGCGTAAACCTGGGCGGTTCAGAGGGAACCGCCCCAAGCCGGGACCTGACCAGCAGGGTTGGCGCAATGAGTGTATTTTCTTGGCGGAAAGGCGCCCCAGGCTTTAACCGCTGAGCCGGTAGCTTCCTGGGGAAGGAAGGATGGGGTTGTCGACGATCCTCCTGGTCGAGGACACCTTGGCAAACCGCGCGCTCGCGGTCAAGCTGCTGAAGGCTGCCGGTCATGAAGTCATCGAGGCGGCTGACGGCGCGGCCGGCATAGTCGAAGCTCGGGCAAAGCGCCCTGACCTGGTGCTGATGGACCTCTCGCTTCCTGGCCTGGACGGCTGGGAGGCGCTCAAGCGGTTGCGCGCCGACGACCGCACTCGGGACCTTCGGGTGGTCGCTCTCACAGCGCACGCAATGGCCGGGGCGCGGGACGAGGCCCTGGCGGCCGGCTTCGACGGCTACATGAGCAAGCCGATCGACGCCCTCACCTTTGCTGAGACGGTGTCGCGCTACGTCCGGGATGGGCGCGGATGACGGTACGAATGGCTGATGACGTTCGGCTGCCGTGGATCACTCGACCGCTGCAGCCGCTCGTAAACCTGGTGGCGCGCACCCCTGGCAGCGTACACAAGAAGCTGCTCGCGGGCTTCCTGGCCACGGCTGTGCTTCTCGTTGGGATGGCCGGCTTCTCGGTGGTCATCATCGAACGCATCAACCAGAGGTCGCAGGAGATAAGCCAACTCCAGGAGAAGATCGACGACACACGACAGATGCTTTACGCCGTCACGGCGCAGAGCCATTACCGCGCCATGGCCTTTTTGACGAAGGACAACACCTTCAACGACAAGGTCACCGCCCAGAAGGCTGATTTCTCCAGGCTTCTGGCCGCGGTAGAAGCCTTGAGTGGAGGCCGAAACGCCGACATCTTCCGGTCCGTGCACGACAGCAATGCTCGCTACGACGCAGCGAGCGCGCAGGTGCTGGCTCTGTACCAGGCGGGCGATCTCAATGGCGCCATTGCCCTCCATCTCAAAGACGAACACCGGATTTCGCACGAGCTCGAGGCCGAAATGGCGCAATTGCTGGCCGCATTCCACGTGGACATGACCGCAGCACAGAATGCGTTTCAGGGCGACCGGACGCTGCTCCTGGCGATGTTCGGAGGCTTTTCAGTGCTCAGCGTCGCGCTTGCGATGTTGCTCGGTTTCCTCTTCTCGTGGGCCATCATCCAGCCGGTACGCAGGATCGATCGATCGGTGGCTGGAATAGCGGCGGGCGACTTTCGGCAGCGCATCGAGGTGGCCAACCGCGACGAGTTCGGCTCCCTCAGCACAAACGTCAATCGAATGGCCGAGCGGCTGGGCATCGTGTACGCACAGCAGGCCTCCCTCAACAAGAACCTGGTCGCGGCCAACGACGCTCTGGAAACCGCCAGTAAGGCGAAGAGCTCCTTTCTCGCGGGCATGAGCCACGAGCTCCGCACTCCGCTCAACGCGATCATCGGTTTCACCGATGCGCTGCTGGCCGGTGTGGACGGTCCGATGAACGACGAGCAGCGGGCATCGCTGACCTGGGTTCAGCGCGGCGGTCGAGACTTGCTCGCGTTGATCAACGACATCCTCGACCTCTCGAAGATCGAGGCCGGGAAGCTGGCCATCACCCCTGAGTCTTTCAACCCCGTGGATCTGGTCGCCTCCGTCCAGGGACAGCACCGGCCGCTCGCCGAGCCCAAGGGCCTTGCACTCGTCTTGAGAGACGACGGTGCGCCGGAAGAGGTGGTGCTCGATCGGCAGCGCACCCGCCAGATCCTTGCCAACCTGATCGGCAACGCCGTGAAGTTCACCGCCGATGGCGGGGTCATGATCGCCATGTCAGGCGCCGCCGCGGGAAGACTCGTGGTCGCAATCCAGGACACAGGGCCCGGAATCGACCCCAGCGACATGAACCGGATCTTCGAGGAATTCCGGCAGGTCGGCCCCAACGCAGGCAAGGCCGAGGGTACTGGGCTTGGCCTCGCGATCAGCCGCCGGCTTGCCCGAGCCATGGGCGGCGACATCACGGTCACCAGCACTCCAGGCAAAGGCAGCACCTTCATGCTGGACCTGCCCATCGATTGCCGCTCGGCGATCGCGAAGAAGCCGGTCGATACGGCCCGGTCCGACGGCGAGCATGTTCTCCTTGCCGTCGACGACGACCCGTCGGTGCCGCCACTGCTCGAGAAGATGCTGGTGGGCAGTCCTTACCGGGTGGTCGGGTTGGCGCATGCCTCTGACGTTCTGCGCGTGGCTCGAGAGCTGCATCCCGACGTCATCACGCTCGACATCCTGATGCCGGAGCGTGGTGGTTGGGACGTGCTTCGCGAACTTCGCGCCGACCCGGCGACGCGCGAGATACCGGTGGTGGTGGTGACGGTGGTGGAGCAAGCCGAGGCGGCGACCGACACCGCGGTCGAGGCGTACATCACCAAGCCAGTGGACAAAGACTCACTCCTCGGAGTGCTCGCACGCCTCGAGCCCAATGACAAGAGCAAGCCTCCAGGCGCAGGCACGAAGGATGGCTGAGCGGCAACGGCTGATCCTGGCCGTCGATGACGACCCGGCGGACCTGGCCCTGCTGCGCAAGCTGATCCCCCGCCTCGGCTGCGCCACCATCGAGGCGAATGACGGTGTGCTCGCACTGGAGCTTATCCATCAGCGGCGCCCAGACCTCGTCCTCCTGGATGTGATGATTCCGGGCCTGGATGGTTTCGAGGTCTGCCGCCGGGTTCGCAGCGAGCCCGAGTTTGCCAGCCTGCCGATCCTCATGTTGACCGCGCTCGACCAGGCGAGCGACCTGGCGGCGGGTCTGGAGGCCGGCGCCAACGACTTCCTGGCCAAGCCGTTTAACGAGGTGGAGCTGACAGCGAGGGTTCGCTCGCTCCTGCGCACAAAAGCACTCCAGGACCGGCTTGCAGACATCCTCGGGCGCTACACCAGCGACGCCGTCGCCGAGCGCATCTTGCGTGACCCGGCCAACGCGGTTCGGCTGGGCGGCGACCATCGGCGGGTGACCACGGTCTTCGCAGACTTACGCGGCTACACGGCGCTGGCCGCCCAGTATCCACCCGAGACCACTTTGCGCCTGCTCAACAGCTACCTTGCCGTCGTCAACGACGCCGTTCTGGAACGCGAGGGAACCGTTGCCGATTTGATGGGTGACGGGATCTTCGCCCTCTTCGGTGCTCCGGTCATCCACGACGACGACGCGCTGCGCGCAGTCGAGGCGGCAGTCGCGATGCAGGCCGGTGTGTCCAGGCACGTGATCCCAGAGCTGCCGGACATGCGGCTGCAGCTGGGTGTGGGCATCACGTCAGGCGACGTGGTGGCCGGCAACGTCGGCTCCGAACGGCGCATGCACTACGCGGTGGTGGGGGACTCGGTCAATGTGGCCGCGCGGCTCCAGGCTTCTGCGGGTCCTGCCCAGATCCTGGTCGACGAGGCCACCTATCTCGCCGTGCACCAGTCCGTCATCGCCCAGGACGTGGGCAACCTGCGCCTGTACGGCCGCGACAAATGGGTCCACGCGTACAACATCATCCGCATGGCTCCGACGCCATCGTTGGCTTGAACGACCAGCCCGCTCTGGACATCTTCGTCTGCTACCGGCGCGGGGATTCAGCGGGCCACGCAGGCCGGCTTGCCGACGCACTCGTCGATAAATTCGGACCGAGCAGTGTCTTCATGGACGTCGACACCATCGAACCGGGTGTCGACTTCGTGGAAGAGATCGACCGTGCGGTCGGCCACTGCGACGTCCTCATCGCACTCATCGGTCCCCAGTGGTTGGGCGCGGCTGATTCCAAAGGCAGGCGACTTGATGACCCAAACGATCTCGTCAGGCTCGAGATCGAAACCGCCCTGGAACGCAAGATCAGGGTCATTCCCGCGCTCGTCGGAGGCGCCGAAATGCCGAACCAGGACCAGCTGCCGGGTGTACTGGCCAGTCTTGCGCGGAGAAATGCGTTTGAGCTGAGCGACCGGCGCTTCCGCAGCGACGTGCAAATGCTGTTCGCGACGCTCGAGAAGATCGCGGAGCAAAAGACGGTCGATCCTGCTCACGCCTCACCCGCACGTCCTCTAGGATTGAGCGCTCCGCCACTACTGCACGAGGGTGAGTACCCGCCAATCGCCCCACAGATGCAGACGGATGCCAGGTACCAGCGCGACCAACCGTTTTCGTTTGCCATTCCCGGCGGTTGGATTGAGCGGCTACCGGATCAGTTGACAACGCTGAGCACGTCGGTCGGCATCAAAGCGCTGGCGGGTATCACGACCCAGGGGATCGACCCGTATCCCACCAGCATCGCCATCTGCGGCGGATTCCTCGCGTCCAGGCCTGACTTCCTATCGGAACCAACCCACACAATCTCAGCGCGAGAGCAAGCCACCGGCCTGGCGCTCGGAGCGGGCCCTTATCGGATCGGGCTTGGCGGCGTGCCGGCGGTCCTGTTCTACCTGCGCGGCACCGCTCCTGGACAGCTTTACGGCCGAGACGGACACGTAGCGGTGGTCAGCGGCGAGGCCTGGACGGTGCTCCGAAATCGAGTCTACTCAGTGGTGATGTCCGGGCCGTACGACCGCTACCAGACCTACCTGCCGGCTTTCTACACGGTCCTGGGAACGTGGGTGTGGACATGACGCGAGGGCACGACCGCACTAGCTGTCAGCCCGCGAGCCAGTCGAGTGCGTCGCGGCGGCGGCCGAAGTAACCGGTTGGAAACCGTCCTGGCGCCTCGGGTGCTGGGNGCTCACCGATCATGGGCATACCTTCCGGCGTGTGAAAGGCGAACTTCGCCACGCCGGCGGCGTTGTAGCGCGGAATGATGTTGGCGTCGNGCCAGGAGCCGTCCATTTTGGCCGGACTCATCCGGAAAGTTGTGCTGTCGATAAGCACCCGGCTCCGCCCGCATTTCTCGACGCACCCGGCGAACGTCGTCAGCCAGTCTTGAAATTCATCCGCCGACATGTCCGCTGTGGTATCGAACCATCGCAGCTCGATCAGGTCCGCAGACGGGCGGTCGAAAACCTCGCCCCATCGGTCCTCATACACCTGCTCAGCCATGTGGTTACCTCCTAGCTTGCTGGGTCTTGCGCGATTCCCCTTTTTGTGCCGGTCTGAACAAGTGTCTTTCCCACTCGTTCTGNAAGCGATTTATCGAGCAGTTGAGAGGATCGGCTGAGGCAGCAGTTCGCCCCGGCCAGGCAGATCCAGTGGTCNGCCCAGCGAAGCCAACGAAGGGGGCTGCCGGCGGGTCGACCCGCCGGCAGCGATTGGACTAGAGGTTCTCGTGGATGAGGCGCCCAAGGGTCTTGTACTTGTTGGGCTGTCTTGACCTCAGGTAGAAGGCAAGGCCGATGCCCGCGGCGAATATGACCACGTCGATCGGCCCCAACCAACGAGCGAAGCCGAGGCCGGCGCCGATGAAGTCGATGTTGGTGAACAGGAGGTACAGGACGACAGCCTGCCCCACGAACGAGATGATCGGGGCCAGGATGGTGTTCCACCAGTTGACGTCACTGGAGTGGTGCTGCAAGAAGTAACGGAGGATCGCCACCGACACAAGCGCCTGAACCGCGAGGATCACGATCACGCCCATGATCGCCATCAATCCGTAGAGGTCCAGGTAAGCCTGCTGGGTGGGGTTGTCACGGCCCGCGAAGATCGCGAACACGATCACGATGAGCCCCGCGATGACCGACTGCGTGATGGAAGCAATGTGCGGGCTCTTGTACTGGGGGTGGGTCTTGCCCAGGGCGGCGGGCAGAACCCGTTCGCGACCCAGCGAGAAGAAGTACCGCGCCGCGGTGTTGTGGAAGGCCATGCCGCAGGCAAACGATCCGGTGATGATCAAAATGCTTAGGGCCTGATCGACCCCGAGGCCGATGTACTGGGCCGCTGGGCCCAGGTAGTAGTGGGCGGGATCGGTCTGCGCTTGCCCGACGGCCGCGCCGACGCTCGAGTAGCCCGCAAATGGCGCCCAGCTCGTGAGGATGTAGAAGATCCCCAGCCCGATGACTGAGATGTACATCGCACGGGGGACGATGCGCTTGGGGTCTTTGGATTCCTCGCCATAGTTCGGCGCCATCTCGAATCCGACCCATGACCAGAACGCGAAGAACAGCCCGATGGCGGGCAGTCCCGCGGCAAGGCTGCCGGTGGCTGGAAANCCCTGGAANGCCTTGACCGGGTTGATGGCGTCGAGCACGAGTGCCGTCGANGTGGTGGCGCCNCGGGCGAACATGAACGCGTCGAAGATGAGCAGGAAGAGGATCTCACCGACAAGGAACACGCCGAGCAGGCGGGCAGAGATCCTGATGTCGAAGTAGGTGATCAGCGAGATCACGACGACCATGAACATCGCCAGCCACGGCCACTGGATGTAGCCGAGCCAGCCCAGCCCGGTCGCCTGCCCGATCTGGCTCAGCTTGAGCTGGAGAAAGTAAGCAAAACCGCCGGCCAGCGATGCTTCGAACACCGAATACGCGACAACCGCGGCAAATCCTGTGCCGAGTCCGAGCTCTCGACCGAGACCGTGGCTGATGTACGAGTAGAAGCCGCCCGCGGTCGTCACCTTCCGCGACATCGCCACGTACCCGACCGAGAAGATCGTCAGCACGATCGTCGCGAAGAGAAACGCGGCCGGCGCGCCGAGCCCGTTGCCGTAGCCGGTGACGAGGGGCGTGTTGAAAAGCATTGCTGATATCGGCGCCGAACCTGTCACGGTCAGGAACAGAACACCCCAGAGGCCGACGGCATGCTTTCGCAGCTGGGGTACCTCAGCCCGCTTCGAGACGTCGAATATGTCCGCCTCGGCCTGCGCGAGCGGAACAACGCCTGCGTCCACCGTCTTATCAGCCATGTTGCGTCCCCTCCCTATTGCATACGACTGACGAGAGCCATCAATAGATCTCCAGGTATTCCTGGAGCTCCCAGTCCGTCACGTGATCGGCGAATCGCTGCAGCTCGTACCGGCGCATGACGGTGTACGCCTTGACGAACTCCGCTCCCAGCATCTCCGTGATGCGCTCGTCCGATTCGAGATTCGAGAGCGACTCTTCCAGGGTGGTCGGCAGCTTGGGCTTCGACTCGTCCTCCTCGGCAGGCGCATGCGCAGGCGCCTCGAGCTCGAGCTTGTCGGCGATCCCGAGCAGACCGCTCGCCAGCAGCGCCGCGCCAACGAGGTAGGGATTCGAAAGTCCGGACGGCGCACGGTTTTCGATGTGCCGGCTCTCCGCCGAGCCCCCTTTGACGCGCACGAAGGCTGATCGGTCCTCGGGGCCCCACGAAACATTGGTGGGGCTGAAGGTGTGCCGGCGGCGGCGCTTCAGGCAGTTGACCGTCGGGGCCAGCAGCGCGTAGGTGGACGCGGCATACCGCAGCTGCCCGGCGATGAACTGGCGGCCGACCTTCGAGAGGCCCGCCTCACCGCCATCCTCGGACATCGCGTTCTTGCGGCCTTCGAGGCGAATGAGGCTCATGTGCGTGTGCGCCCCGCATCCGGCCGAGTCGCCGAACGGCTTGGACATAAAGGACGCGAGCAGGCCTTCGCGCCGCGCGATCTCTTTGACGCCGTTCTTGAAGCCGAACGCCAGGTCAGGCCCGGCCATGCCGCGACCCGGCGCGTAGTTGATCTCCCACTGAGAACCCGCGTACTCGCAGTTCGCAGTGATGATGTCGATCCCGAACTCACGCATCTGGTCGACGATCCGCTCGATCGCCGGCACCCATGTGTTCCGAACCGAGTTGAAGATGTGGTAGCCGCTGAACAGCGGCTTGTGAGTCTCGGGATCGAGCAGGTAGAACTCACACTCCATCCCCATCACGGGCTCATAGCCGAGCTCATGGCAGCGATCGAGCACGCGCCGGAACACGTGACGCGGCGACGCCGCCAGCGCACGCCCGTCCGGCCAAGATGCGTCGCAGATGAACCTCGCAGTGGCTTCAGCCCACGGCACGATGGCGGCTGTCGATGGATCCGGACGCAGCAGCTGGTCCGCGTACGCGACCTCTTCGTTGTACAACGTCCCGGGCACGACGTCCGACCGGCTGTCCAGCACCGCCGCGCCGCCGTACATGTTGAGACCGTTCTTGGCGTAGGCGGCGGCGTGGTNGATCGGGACGATCTTCGAACGGCTGGTTCCGTGCAGGTCGGGCAGCTCGAAGCGAACGTTTCGGATGCCCTTCTCCTTCCAATCGGACAGGATGCGGTCGACTGAAACGGAGTTCCTCTCAGCTATTGCCATCGGGCTACACCGTCCTCATGTAGCGGTCGCGCTCCCAGTCGGTCACGGTTTCGCGGAACGCTTTGACCTCCCACGCGCGCGAGGTCACGTAGTAGTCGCTGAAGCGCTCGTCGAGCGCCTGCCGCAAGACGCTGTCTGCCTGGAACGCCTGGATCGCGCTTTCGAGCGTGCCCGGCAGCTCGGGGAGCTCCGCCCGCGAGTATGCGTCGCCCACGACGGCTGCCGGCGGCATGAGTTTTCGCTTGACACCGTCGGCGGCCGACGCCGCGACCGCCGCGATCGCGAGATATGGGTTGGCATCGGCCCCGGGCCGGCGGCACTCAAGACGGCACAGCTCCGGATGGTGTGTGCGCACGATTGCACGCACCGCACACGAGCGGTTCTCCACACCCCAGCTCGCGTTGACAGGCGCGAACCAGCCCGGAACCAGGCGCTTGTATGAATTGATGGTCGGGTTCAGCAGGAGCGAGGCACCGGGTAGGTGTTCGAGCACGCCCGCGATCGCCTGGTTGAACACGGCGGGCAGACCCTTGCCTTCGGAGGCCCGGAACGCATTGGCGCCATCGCTCCAGCACGAGAGGTGGACGTGGCCGCTGGAGCCCTCCTCGCCGGTAGCGGTCTTGGCCAGGAAGCTGGCGCGCAGGCCGAGGGTGGCCGCGAGGTCCTTCACCGCCATCTTGGTGAGCGCGGCGTCATCCGCCGCTCGCATGGCCGGACGGGCGCCGAGGTTCAGCTCGAGCAGGCCGGGCCCGGCTTCCGTGTGAACCGCGGAGAGCTCGACGCCAAGCGCTTCGAGGGCGGGTGTCAGGGCGCGGATGAAACCATCGAACCCGCCGAGCTCGCCAAGGCTGTAGCTCAGCCCGCTCGACAGCGGCTTTGATTCGGCATCCCAGAGCCTCAGCTCGTACTCGACAGCCGCGACAGCCTCGTAGCCCAGATCGGCAAGGCCGGCGAGAACCCGTCGCAGCACCTCGCGCGAAGCGAGCTCGCACTGGCTACCGTCGGGCCAGCTCGGCGTCGCCAGGCAGACCCTCCAGCCCGGCCTCCAGGTGAGATCGTGCAGCGTGCTCGGGTCTGGACGCACGAGCAGGTCGCCGGCGCCGGAACGGATGCCGAACTCCGTGTAATCGCTGATCGGCGTATCGGTCGGGTCGAGTCCCAGGAGCAGGTCTGTCATCACCGTGCCGTGCCGCAGCGCCGATTCAAAAGCCGCCGGCCGCAGTGCCTTGCCGCGGATGGACCCATTGACGTCGGGGATTCCGAGCAGGATGAACTCGCCGCCCTCGGTCACCGGCAGAGGCTCTAATTCCGATTGCGTGCCCGTCCCAGGCTTGGCCGCGGCGTCGATCGTGCTCACAGCTTTCCCTCGACGGCCTTTTCAATCGCCTCGATCGTCGCCTTGAACCGCCCGACCATCTCGTCCAGCTCCTCATCCGTGCTCGTGTACGCGGGCGCCAGCACCACCTCGTCGCCTGCAAAACCGTCGGGTGTCGAATGGGTCGAGCTCACGAGCAGCCCCAGCTCGAACGCCGTGTCGTCCACCAGCGTGGCGACGTCCAGTTCGTGGGGCAGAAACGACATGCCGTCCCGCGGGTCCACGAGCTCCACCCCCAGCAGGAAACCGCGACCACGCACCTCACCGACGATTCGCGATCCGCTCAAGGCGGACTTCAACTGTTCGAGCAGGCGCGGCCCGCGCTGGCGAACGCTATCGACCAGCTTGTGCCGGACGATGTAATCGAGCACCGCCAGGCCCACCGCGCAGGGCAGGGGCGCCCCGTCCCACGTGTGGCCGAGGTCGAACTCGGCCGAGCCTTCGGCGAGGCCGTCGTAGACATGCTCGCGGCACAGCACCGCGGCGAGCGGCGTATAGCCCGCCCCGATGCCCTTGCCGATGGTGACGATGTCAGGCTCGATCGGCAGCTGGTGTGCGGCAAGCCAGCTGCCCACACGGCCCATGCCGGTGACGATCTCGTCGAAGCACACGACGAAGCCGTGCTTCTCACGCCGCTCCGCGAGCCCGTGCCAGAAGCGATCGGGCGGAGAGTAACCCGGCAGCGCGGCCGCGCTCACCGGTTCGCAGAAAAAGGCGGACACGGTGTCAGGGCCGGCCTCTTTCACAGCGCGGTCAAGCTCTTCGAGCGCCCTCGTGCCGGTCGGGTCGAAGCGAGGTGTCGAGGGCGAGATGTGCAGGTGGCCAGGCATGTACTCGGCGTATGGCTCCTGTAGTGAGCGGCGGCGGCCGCTCAGCGCCAGCGTGCCCAGCGTCGAGCCGTGATACGCCTGTGCGGGCGATATGATCCGCCATCGCTCGCGCTGCCCGCGATCGACGTGGTACGCACGCGCGAGCCGTACCGCAGTCTCGTTGGCCTCCGATCCTCCGGACGCGAACTTGATGCGCGCCATCTCGGGAACGAGGGCGATCACGCGGTCCGCCAGCTCCTCCTGCGGGCGGTTGGTGAAGTGATGGTTGTAGAAGTACGCAATCTGCTCGGCCTGCGCCGCCGCTGCGTCGGCGATTTCGCTGACGCCGTGCCCGATGCACGCCACCATCGCGCCGCCTGAGCACGCATCTAGGATGCGGTGGCCGTCGACGGTCTGCAGCCAGACCCCCTTTCCGCTGTCGATATTCGGATAAGCCAGGTCGAGGAATCGCGGGAAGACGTTGGTTTCGTCAGCGCGAATCGCGGCCTGTATCACAGCGCCTACTTCCACACGCCTCGCCGCCGGATGGCGGCGAGCACGGCGCGAAGGCCTTGTTCGCTGTTGGCCACGTGCTGCTGCATGAGCGATTCAGCTGCTTCCGGCTGGCTGCGTTCGATTGCCGCGAGCAGCGCCTGGTGCTCGCCCGAGATCCTCTTGTGCCACGCATCCGATTCGGGGAGAAGGGTCATCGCGTCGTTCAGGCGCATGCGGATCTCCTCGATCGCGCGAACCAGGAATGCGTTGCCGGTGGCCTGGGCGACCGCGATGTGGAAGTCGGTGTCGTGCCTCATGTACTCGGGCTCGCTGGTGGCGACGGACATTCCGTGGATCGCGCGGCGCATCGCGGCCAGGTCTGCAGCTCGGCGCGTGCCGGCGGCCACACCCGCGACAGCCGGCTCGATGAGGCGTCTGTAGAGCAAGAGGTCTTCGAGCTCCTTGCGCTGCCGCATGACGCGCACGATCAGGTCGTCGACCGCGAGCGAGTCCTGGTCGCGCTGAGTGATGAACGTGCCGCCTGTGCGCCCGCGGCGGGCTTCGACCAGGCCGGCGGCCTCCAGGAGCCGCAAGGCGTGCTGAATGGTCGGACGCCCGACGCCGAACATGCCCGCCAGCTCACGCTCTGCCGGCAGGGCCTCGCCAGGCTTGATCAGCCGGAGCGCGATGTGCCTGCGGATCTGCTCGGCGACGTATTCATGGGCGCGCAGCTGATGGATGCGCTCGAAGCGAAGAGGTGAGACGGCAGCGCCGTTGATCCGGCGCGCCTCCTTAACGGCCACGAGCCGCTCCCGAGCCCACGCGGGCGATCTTCTCCAGAAAGCGGTCGAACAGTCGCATTGACCTGCGGCGCACATCCGGCGCTCGGCGATTGGTCTCCTCAAGCAGCGCGTCGGGGTCGACGCCATCTCCGTCGAGCTCATGGCGGTAGGCGCGCACCCAGCTGTCCATGATCTGCGGCGTGACCTCGGGATGGAACTGGAGGCCGAGGCTTCGCCCGACGACATAGGCCTGCGGGCCCACCTCGGTGTCGGCGAGCAGCTTCGCGCCAGGGGGCAGGGTGAAGGAGTCGAAGTGCCACTGGAACCACGGGCCTTCGGGGATCAGGTCAGGATCCTTGGTCCGCACGGGGAGCCACCCGATCTCCGAGCGCTCTGCCCGGAATGAGTTGCCGCCGAGGACTCGCGCCAGGAGCTGGCCGCCGAAGCACAGGCCCAGCACCGGCACGTCGTGCTCGGCGGCCTGCTTGATCAGCTCTGTCTCGCGGGGGATGAACGGAACCGAGTCGTCGAAAGCCGCGAACTCCGAGCCGAGCGATGCGATGAGCTGATAGTCGCGCGGGTCGGGAATCGTCTGTTCGCGGTCGATTCGCAGGATGTCGACGTCCGCCCCGTGCTCGTCGAGCCACTCGCCCAGAAAACCCGGCGGCGTCGGCTCTTCGTGCTGGACGATCAGGGCCTTGAGCTTCGGCGCGGCCATCACACCGGCCTCGGCTCGAGTTTGGTCTCGAGCTCTTTCGCCGCGTGGCGCACAGCGCCGGCGAATCGCGAAACCATCTCGTCCAGCTCCGCGTCCGTGCTCGTGAACGGCGGCGCGAACAGGGTCTGATCGCCGGAGAACCCATCTCGCGTAGGCATCGTCGAGTAGGTGATCAGGCCTTGCTCGAAGGCGATGTCATCCACCCGGCCGGCGGTCCGCAGCTCGGGCGGCAGGAAGGACTTCCCATCGCGCGGGTCGACGTACTCGACGCCGAGCAGGAATCCCCGACCCCGTACCTCATGCACGAGTGGCACGCCCTCAAGAGCGTCGGCGAGCTGGTCGCGAAGCTTCGGCCCCCGATCGCGCACCCGATCGACCAGCCCTTCCTTCTTCAGCACGTCGATGACTTTCAGGCCGACTGCGCAAGACAGCGGTGCTCCGTCCCACGTGTGTCCGAGGGTGAACTTCCGAGAGCCGCCGGCGATCGCGTCGTACACGTGCTGCCGGCAGAGCACGGCCCCGACGGCGGCATAGCCCGCGCCGAGCCCTTTGGCGGTGGCGATGATGTCCGGGACGATCGGCAGGCTCTCCGCCGCGAACCAGTGCCCGGTGCGGCCGATGCCGGTGACGATCTCGTCGAAACAGATCAGGAAGCCGTGGCGCTCGCGACGTTCGGCGAGACCCTCCCAGAACCGCTTTGGCGGGCTGTACGCGGGGAGGGCGGCGGCGCTGATCGGCTCGCAAAAGTAAGCCGACACGTTCTCGGGACCCACGGTCTCGAGCGCGCGGTCGAGGGCCTGCAGCGCTTGCTCGCCCGTGGGATCGAACCGCCACGTGCTCGGCGGTATGTGCGGATGCACCGGCATGTATGGCTCGAAAGGCCGCTGCAGGCCGGGCCTGCCGGTCAGCGCGAGGGTCGCCATGGTCGGGCCGTGATACGCCTGAGCGGGAGAGATGACCTGCCAGCGCTTCGAATCGCCGCGGTCCACGTGGTACCGGCGCGCGATCTGGATCGCCATCTCGTTGGCCTCGGCGCCGCCGGTCACGAAGCGAACACGGGTGAAGCCCGTGGGCGCCACGCCGGCGAGCTCGTGTGCCAGCTGCTCCTGCAGGGGATTCGTCAGCCGCTCGTTGTGGACGTAAGCGAGCTTCTCAGCCTGGACACGCGCGGCGGCGATGATGTCGCGCCTGCCATGGCCGAGGGTGGCGGCCATCGAGCCACCGCTCATTGCGTCCAAGTAGCGTTTTCCGGAGGCGTCCTCGACCCATACGCCCTCCCCGCGGACGATCACCGGATAGCGCCGGTTGAACTCCAGCGGCAGGACATGCGTCGACTGACTCACGACGACTGCTTCCCCAGCTCCGGCCATCCCGCCTACCCCTCACCCCAAAATGAGCGATAAAGACTAGAAGTGGGTCGATACTATCATTGCAATGGACCACATACAGGCCCATTCGCCGGAAGCGTGCTCTGTGTAAGGGGCCCCCGCGAACTCGCGGCGCAGCCTCTGAGTTCGTGGGGTAAAGGGAGGGGGACATGGCGACCAAGACCGGCACGTTGAGAGTGATCGAGCCCGCCACCGAGCAGGTTCTGGCCGAGCTTCAAGAGGCGACTGTTGAAGAGGCCGACCAGGCGGTCGCGCGCGCCAAGGCCGCCTACGCGCCGTGGAGGGCGCTGCATCCTAAAGACCGCGCCAACCTCATGCGGCGACTCGCGGCCGAAATCGAAAAGCAAGCGGAGGCGCTGGCGCGACTCGAAGCGCGCAACGTCGGAAAGCCGATCAGCGACGCGCGCGGCGAGGTCGGAATGGTCGTCGACGTCTTCAACTACTACGCCGGCGCACCCGAGCGCCTCTTTGGCAAGACGATCCCGGTTGCAGGCGGCGTCGACATGACGTTCCGCGAGCCGCTCGGCGTGGTCGCGCTGATCGTCCCCTGGAACTTCCCCCTCCCGATCGCATCCTGGAAGGTGGCGCCCGCGCTCGCGGCCGGCAACACGGTGGTCCTGAAGCCGGCCGGACTGACGCCGTTGACAGCGGTCGAGCTGGGGCGCATCGCGCTCGAAGCCGGCCTGCCCGAAGGCGTGCTGAACGTCGTGGTTGGCGCCGGTCGCGTGGTCGGCGAGCGGCTCGTCCAGCACCCGGACGTCGCGAAGGTGGCGTTCACCGGCTCGACCGAGGTCGGCAAGCGGATCGGCGCCCTGGCCGCCGCGTCGATCAAGCGCGTGACGCTGGAGCTCGGCGGGAAGTCGGCCAACATCGTGTTCGCGGACGCCGACCTCGAGAAGGCGGCGGCATCGGCGCCATTGGCGGTGTTCGGCAACGCGGGCCAGGACTGCTGCGCGCGGTCGCGCATCCTGGTCGAGCGGTCGGCGCTGGACAGGTTCATGCAGGCGCTCGAAAAATCGATCAAGGCACTGCGGGTCGGCGATCCACTCGACGGCGGGACGGAGATGGGTCCGCTGATCTCCGCCGACCACCGGGCCAAGGTCGCCTCATATTTAGAGGACGGGGCGCCGGTGGCCATTCGTGGCAGCGCGCCGAGCGGACCTGGATACTGGTTCCCGCCTACCGTTCTGTCGCCCGTGTCGAACACAGACCGCGCCGCACGCGAGGAGATCTTCGGCCCGATCGCCGCGGTGATCCCCTTCGAGGACGAGGCCGACGCCATACGAATCGCCAACGACACCAACTACGGCCTGTCGGGATCGATCTGGACCAGCAACGCCGGCCGCGCCATGCGCGTGGCCCGCGGGCTCGAGACCGGAACCATCTCCATCAACTCGAACAACTCGGTGCGCGTCACCACCCCGTTCGGAGGGTTCAAAGAATCGGGGATCGGCCGGGAGCTGGGGCCAGACGCCCTGGACTACTACACCGAGCTCAAGAACGTCTTTCTAGCGACGACGTAAATCCATGCGGGCGGTCCTGGTGACTCGCTTCGGTGCTCCGGACGTGCTTGAGGTCGGCGAGTTGGAGCGGCCGTCGCCCATCTCGACCGAGGTGCTGGTGCGCGTGATCGCCGCCGGCGTGAATCCTGTCGACTGCAAGACACGTCGCGGTGAAGGGGTAGCGCGCTGGGTCGGACCGCCCCCGTTCGTCGTCGGCTGGGACGTGTGCGGCGTGGTCGAATCAATGGGCTACGGCGTGACGCGGTTCGCCGCGGGCGACCTCGTGTATGGAATGCCGCGATTTCCGCGCGCGGCGGGCGGTTATGCGGAATTCGTCACCGCGCCGTCGCGGCAGCTCGCCCGCGCACCCGACGGCCTTTCCGCCGTCGAGGCCGCTGCGCTTCCACTTGCCGCGCTCACAGCATGGCAATGCCTGGTCGATGCGGCGGACGTGAGGGACGGCCAAACTGTCGTCGTGCATGGAGGATCGGGTGGGGTCGGCCACCTCGCGGTCCAGATCGCCAGGTCGCGCGGAGCCTGCGTGGTTGCCACGGCAAGCCGCACCGACCGAGACGCGCTCGGCACGCGCGACGCTCACGTGGCCCTCGATCTCGTCGGCGGCGCCGACACACAGGAGCTCGTCGACACTCTTCGCCACGGCGGCGTCCTGTGTGCAGTCGCCGACGGAGCCGGCGAAGAGGTCAAGCGCAAGGCGGCAACTCGCGGCGTTCGCGTCTTCGAACCGCTCGTCGAGCCGGACGGTCGAGCATTGGACGAAATCTCCAGGCTCGTGGAGTCGGGCAGCCTGACGGTGGCGATCGACGAGACTTTCGCGCTCGAGCGGGCCGCGGCCGCTCACGAGCGGCTCGAACGCGGCGGCGTCAGAGGCAAACTGGTCCTGGAGGTAAGCCATCGATGACAGAGGTTGGCCACGTTTCCCCGTCCACCGCGGCGTCCAACGGAGCTGACTCCGCGCCCCTGACTCTTGAAGCGCTCGAGCGCGCTGTGGAGAGCCGCACCGTCGACACGGTCGTGCTCGCGCTGGTCGACATGGAAGGCCGACTGGTCGGCAAGCGTTTGACCGCCCGCCATTTCCTCGAATCGGCCCTGCCACACGGAGCCGAATCGTGCGAATACCTGCTCGCGACCGACGTGGACATGACGCCTCAGCAGGGCTACGGGCTGGCGGGTTGGAACCGCGGCTTCGGTGATTTCCAGCTAAAGCCCGATCTGTCCTCGCTTCGCCGGCTGCCCTGGCACCCGGGCGCGGCCCTCGTGCTTGCCGATGCGTATGCGGAGAGTGGTGAGCCGATCCAGGTCTCGCCACGGCAGATCCTGCGCCGCCAGCTCGAGCGGCTCAACGCTCGTGGCCTGGCCGCAAATGTAGGCACAGAGCTCGAGTTCATGATCTTTCGAAGCACTTATCGCGACGCGTGGGAATCCGGCTACCGCAACGTCACCAAGGCCACGCCTTACAGCGTCGATTACGCACTCCTCGACACGACCGGAATCGAGCCGCTCATCAGGCGCATCCGAAACTCGATGGAAGAAGCAGGGATGAACGTCGAGAGCTCAAAGGGTGAGTGCAACCTGGGCCAGCACGAAATCAACTTTCGGTATGGCGGGGCGCTGGGCGTCTGCGACGACCACTCGATCTACAAGTTCGGCGCGAGGGAGATCGCCGCTCAGGACGGCATGTCCATTACGTTCATGGCCAAGTTCGACCAGCGCGAAGGCAGCTCGTGCCATGTGCACCTGTCACTGGCAGGCGCCTCCGGCGCCAATGCCTTTGCCGCGGACAAGCAGCTGTTCGAGCGCTTCCTCGCCGGCCAGCTGGCCTGCTTGCGCGAAATGACACTGCTGTTTGCGCCTCAGATCAACTCGTACAAGAGATATGTGCCGGGCATGTTCGCGCCCACAGCGGTCGCATGGGGCCATGACAACCGCACCTGCGCGATGCGCGTGATCGGGCATGGCCAGGGCATGCACATCGAGAACCGGCTCCCTGGCGCTGACGTAAATCCATACCTGGCGGTGGCAGCCATGATCGCGGCCGGGCTGCATGGCCTGGATGCCGAGCTGGAGCTCGAACCTGCCGCCGCGGGAAGCGCGTACGAGGGATCACATCCTCGTGTGCCGCATACGATGCAAGCAGCGCGCGAACTGTTCGCCAGCAGCGACGTGGCTCGCCGGGCATTCGGCGAAGACGTGGTCGACCACTATGCGCATCGAGCCGATATCGAGCTCGCCGCGTACAACTCGTCGGTCACCGATTGGGAGCGCTTTCGCGGCTTCGAGCGGCTCTGAACATGACCGTCGTCGGAATTCCGCTGCGCCCGTTCACCGGCACGACTTTTCCGCCGAAGCTCGCGCTGAACCGAACGTACTTCGACGCGCTCGAGAGCGCGGGCGCGATCCCCTTGCCGGTCCCGCTCGTACACGACGAGGACCGCTTGCGGGTCTACTACGAGCTCCTCGACGGGTTGCTCCTGCCAGGCGGCGCGGATGTCGAGCCGCGTCGCTACGACGCCGTCGCCCGGGACGACTGCAACCTCAACCTGATGCCCGAGCTGGACGCGCTCGAGCTCACCCTGGCGAAGTGGGCGATCGCCGACGGCCTGCCTGTGTTCGGAATATGCCGCGGCATCCAGGTGCTGAACGTCGCGTGCGGCGGGACGCTGTGGCAGGACCTTCAGGTCGAGGGTGCCGCCCGCGATTCGCACGACCGCGACCCTCGTGACCTGCTGGTGCACGGCCTGGACGTCGAGCCGGGCAGCCTGCTGGCCCGCACCCTCGGCGAGACGCACATCCAGGTGAACAGCCTCCATCACCAAGCCATCCGCGAAGTGGGGCCGTCACTTCGCGCGGTCGCCCATTCAACCGATGGCCTGATCGAGGGCGTGGAGCATCCTGCCCGCGAATTCATGCTGGGGATCCAGTGCCACCCCGAAGAGCTGCACCGCAAGCACGAATGGGCGGCTCGGCTCTTTGCTGGTTTCATCACGGCTGCCAATCGTCGCCGCGAGGCACATGATCGACTTGTGGGCCGCACATGAGGATCGCAGTCGCGCAGTTCGCCGCCGGGATGGACAAGCCCGCCAACCTCGAAAAGATCACCGCCCTCGCGGGTCGCGCGGCCGAAGCAGGGGCGCGGGTGGCGGTCTTTCCCGAGGGCGCGATGTGCGACTTCGGCAAGAGCACGGACGAACTTCACGGCCAGGCCGAGCCACTCGACGGACGGTTCGTGCACGCACTCTCGGAACTTGCGGCGCGTTCAAGCCTCACGCTGGTGGCAGGGATGTTCGAGTCCANACCCGGCGACCGCCTCATCTACAACTCGGCTGTGGTCGTGGATCCGGGCAAGGGGNTGATCGGCGCTTACCGCAAGCATCACCTCTTCGACGCCTTCGGCGAGATCGAGTCGGAGCGATTTCGAGCTGGCCGCGAAGATCCGCTCCTGGTCGAGATAGATGGTTTCGTAGTGGCGGTGGTCATTTGCTACGACATCCGTTTCGCGAGCTTCATCGAACACGCGGCGGACGGCGGCGCCGAGGTGCTGCTAGCTCCGGCCGCCTGGGTGGCCGGTCCGCTCAAGGAGGAGCACCTGAGCGTCCTCGCGCGCGCGCGCGCGATCGATAACACGATATACGTCGCCGTCGGCGGCCAGATCGGGTCCACCTATACCGGTCGAAGCGTGATCGTCGACCCGCTCGGGGCAACATTGGCGGGGTTGGGCGACGCCGAGGGAGTCGCCACGGCCGAGATCACGCGCGAGCGGCTGCGGGCGGCGCGGGCGCGGCTTCCGGTGTTGGCCCAACGTCGTGCCGCGGCGGCGGCTCTNGAGAGCCGCCGCTAGGCCTCGGCGCGAGGCGGACGTTCGGGCTCTGACAGGGCCGCCAGGCGAGTCAGCTGGTGCGCGTCGATCGTCAGGTCGAACACCTCTTCGATCACCGTGGCCCAACCATGGAGGAAATAGCGCCAGCCATCATGAACGCGCAGCCCGCGACTCGGACTCTGAACCAGCGCCTGTTTCAGAAATCGCAGCTCCCCCCGATAGTTCAGCTCCCACACGACTCCGTTTTCTGGGAACAGTGCGTCGTCCGTAATCGGTGAGCCCGGTGTGTCCTTGCCCATGCCGGTGGCGTTGATGACCAGCGATCCAGGCGGCAGGTCGCGAATGATCTGGTCGTTGGCCGGCGGGTCGGCGTTGCAGATGTAGTCGACCTTCGTTGCGCTGTTTAGCTTGGTATGCACCGCTCGCATCGCATCGAGCCGGCCCTGGCTGCGATTCACTACCGTGATGCGGGCCGGACTGTAGCGCCTCAGCAGGTTGAGCGTGATCGCGATTGCCGAACCCCCAGCGCCGAGGCAAAGTACGTGGCCATCGGTCGTATGGAAATGATCCGCTGGAAGGAATTCATCGAGCGCCTTGCCGGCGGAAATCGGATCGGTCGCCTGTGCGCAGAGCATGCCGCCGGGTTTGGAGAGGCACGACGTCTCACCGCAAAGATCGGCGCTCTCGTCGATCGTGTCGAAGAGGTCCCGGCAGGCTTCGAAGAGGTCGATCTTATGGGTCGTGACCAGGGCTCCACGCGTGTGTTCATCGCTCTTGATGCGTTGAACCAGGTCTCGATACAGCTCGCGCGGTGCGTGGATCGGCAGGTCGGCGCCGGCCAGCCCCACATCTTTCAGGCCAAGCTCATTCGCCCAGGCTGGAAACAACCGCGTGGCCGCCGACTGTCCCGTTGTGACGCCAACGAAGTAGAGAGTGTCCAGGGCGCGTCAGGTGGCGAGCGTGCGCGCCGCGCGACGGGCATGTTCGCGATACGCCGCGTCGAAAAGCTCTTCGGACCTGTCCCGACCGACCTCGGCCGCGCTGGTGATCACGGGCGGCAGCTTTCCCAGGGCCAGCAGCAGCTCGGCCGTGCGCACCTTGATCGCGTCGGCGACGGCTACCGCCGCCAGGCTCGAGCCCGGACCGATCGGCGTTTCGGCCGCCCCTTCGAGGCGGCTGAGGGCGTCACCAACCGGAGTGCACAGATCGATGACCACGTCGGCTTCGTCGAGCAGCCGAGCGCCAACCGCCGGCTCGACCTCGCCCGCCAGCGACTGCGCCACCGACGTGACGGCGATCACGGGCAGGCCTCTGCGCCGCGCTCCGCGCGCCATCTCGACCACAACCGCGCCGAGACCACTGGCGGAAAAGACCATCATCGCGTCCTTGGGCGCGAACTGGAAGTTCGAGAGGATCACCTCGGCCAGGCCTGGCGTGCGCTCGATGAACATCGCCTGGCGCTGACCGTTGGCTCCGACGACCTGCGTATGGAATGTCATCGAAAGCTCGACGATCGGGTGGAAACCAGGGTATGACCCGTAGCGGGGGAACATCTCCTCCACAGGGATCCGAGAGTGGCCGGTGCCGAAAAGGTGCACCAGGCCGCCGGCGCCGATCGCCTCGGCGCAGATCTGGCTTGCCTGTTCGATCGCGGCCGACTGCGTGCGCTTGATCTTTTCCAGAACCTCGATCCCCGCATCGATCCAGCTCGCGCCGGCGTGCATCGACAACTCTCAGCCGGCGAGCTTGGAGTCGACCTGGACTGGGTCCCAGCGGCCGCTCTTCATCGACCTGTACGCAGCGTCGAGGACGCAGTTGACGATGTATCCGTCGACGAAGTCTTCGCGCGGCTGCTTTCCCTCGACGAAGCACTGCGTGAAGTGGCGCATCTCTTCGTGATAGCCGTACACGCGAGCCTCGTCGGGAATCGGAAACACCCAGCCGGTGTCGGCGTCCGCCTTCTCCATCAGGTACCCCGCCGATTGTTGAATGAAGGCACGGATGCGGGTCGAGCTGGTGTCGGTGACGATGCGGCCCATGGTGCCGTAAATCTCGTTGCGCAGCTCCATCCCACCCTTCGCCGTCCAGGAGGCCTCGGTAAGCGACGTCCTTCCATCTTCGAGACGAAGCAGGAGCACCGCATTGTCCTCCGCTTTCGTCTTGTCGTGGTGGACGAGCGTAGCGCCCCACGCGAAGACGTCCTTGATACGATTTTCCTTGCCGAAGAAGTATCGCGCCGCCTCGACCGTGTGGCAGCCCATGTCCAGTAGCGCGCCGCCGCCTGCTGTCTCGCCGTCCCAGAAATGAGCCGCATGCGGACCCGAGTGAGCCTCGCGCGCGCGCACGGTGAGCACGTCACCGATCGCGCCGCTTTCGATCATGTCGCGGGCGCGCATGACATCGGGTGAGAAGACCTCCGTCTCCGCATATCCGTGCATGACCCCGGCCTTGCGAACGAGGTTCACCATCTCGGCCGCCTCGGCGGCGTTGCGGGCCAGGGGCTTGGTGCAAACAAGCGCCTTGCCGCCCGCGGTCGCGACGCGAGTCGCTGGCAGGTGCAGATGGTTCGGGAGGGCGATGACGACCAGGTCGACCTCCTCGTCAGCACACAGCTCTTCCATGGTCGTGTACTGGTGGGACACGCCATGGCGGCGCCCGAACTCTTTGGCGCGCTCGCCGGAGCGCGAGTAATTGGCTACGACCTGGGTACCCGGGACGTCGCGTAGTCCCTCCATGTAGAAATCCGCCACGAAGCCCGACCCGAGCAGCCCGATCCTGACCACGGCGCTCAGATTAGCCGAAGGCGGGAGGCGCCCCGGCGCCGTGCAGCGCGGCGCCGATTGCACCTGCCCAGGTGCCCAGCTCCGCACAGACCACGTCGACAAGACTGACGTCGGTGATGAACACCCTCCGCTCGAGCTCCGCTCGCAGGGGCCCGAGCAGCATCTCCCCGGCAGCCGCCACGCCGCCCCCGACGACCACACGATCGACGCTGAGCAGCGCCATCACGTTGCTGACCCCGATGCCAAGGTAGCTTCCGGCATCGGTCAGGCCCTGCTGAGCGCGGCGGTCGCCCGCCCGCGCCGCTTGCACCGATTCCTCGACCGTCGGCTGGCCGCAGGCGGCGACGATCGCGTCCGCTCGGGCGAGGACCTCCAGGCAGCCGCGGTTGCCGCAGTTGCAGGCGGGACCCTCGGGCAGGATTGTCTGATGGCCGAATTCGCCCGCAGTGCCGTCGTGACCCTGGTAGAGACCTCCTCCGAGGATCAGCCCGCCGCCGACGCCGGTGCCGAGCGTGATCCCCAGCATTGAATTCGCGCCACGTCCCGCGCCGAGACGATGCTCGGCAAGCGTGAACGCCCTCGCGTCGTTGATCAGCCGCGCCGGAACACCCAGCGCCTCTTCCACCTGTGCGGCCACCGGCACCCCCGCCCATTTCCCGCGCACGTTTGGCATGAACCGTGTCGTGCCCGCGACCGGGTCGTACAGGCCAGGCACGCCGACACCGACGGAAACGAACGGACCCAGGTCGCGCGACGAATCACGGGCGAGGTGGATCAGCTGCTCGACCACGCTGCGCTCGCCCCGGCTCGTATCCGTTGACACGCGGTCCGTGGCCAGCACGCGCGGCGAAGATCCCTCTTCTTCTATGACCACCCACTTGACGTACGTGCCTCCGAGGTCCAAACCAAGGTGACGAGACACGGCGCTTATAGTGCCACTCGTGTCGCGCCAGCCCCCGAGCGATGCGGTCGTCACCGTCCTCGGGCCGATCGCGCCCGAGCAGCTTGGCGTGACCGACGCGCACGACCATCTATTCCTGCGCACGCCCGCCCTTCCGGGCCAGGAGTTCGATGACCCCGATCGCGCAATCGAAGAGGTCGACACCGCCAAGCGCGGTGGCCTGCAGGCGATCGTCGAGGTGACGCCCATCGGCTGTGGCAGGCGGCCGGCGGGAATGAGGGCCGTCGCCGAATCGACCGGAGTCCATGTGGTGGCTGCGACGGGCTACCACCGCGACGCCCACTATCCCCAGGGCCACTGGGTGCGGGAGGCGTCAGTCGAGCTCCTCGCGAAGCGCATCGTCACCGACCTCAACGAGGGGATGCATCCCGACGACTGGCTCACCGAGGCGCCCCTCGACTCCGCGCGCGCCGGTGTCATCAAGGCCGGCGCCTCCTACCAACGCATCAGCGCTCTCGAAGAGCGGCGGTTGGTGGCGACGGCGATTGGTCATCGAGAAACCGGGGCGGCCATCCTCGTGCACACGGAGATCGGCACCTGCGCGGACGCGATCATCGATCTGCTCACGCGAGAGGGCGTGGTGCCGGAACGGATCATCCTGGCGCATCTCGACCGCAATCCCGACCTCGACCTTCACGTGGAGGTCGCCGCACGCGGCGTCAGCCTGGAGTACGACACGCCCGGGCGGATCAAATACCGACCTGACAGCCAGCTCCTCGACCTGATTGCGGGAATGGTCGATGCCGGTCACGGTGACCGCCTGCTGCTCGGCCTGGATCTCGGGCAGCGCGACTACTTCCGCGCGTACGGTGGAGGCCCAGGCCTGACCTATCTGATGGGTACGTTCGTGCCGCGCCTCCGCAGGCGGATTGGAGACCAGACGGTGCACGCGATCCTCGTCGCCAACGCGGCGCGCGCGTTTGCGCTCTCGCGGCCATGAATCAGCGCTTCGANGTGGTGGTCGTCGGGGCCGGCTCGGCCGGGAGCAGCGCGGCGATCAGCGCAGCCCGGCTCGGCGCGCGAACGCTGATCGTGGATCGCCTTCCGTTTCTCGGCGGCACTTCGACAGCAGTTCTCGACACGTTNTATGCCTTCTACACGCCCGGCGAGAGAGCCCGGCGCGTCGTCGGCGGCATCGGTTGGGAGGTCGCCGAGCAGATGAAAGCCACGGGCGCCGCATTCGAGCGTCCCAACACCTATGGAGCGGGGACAGGTGTCACCTACGACCAGGAGGTCCTCAAGGTCGTCTGGGAGCGGCTGGCCGAGGAAGCCGGGATCGAGATCCTCCTCCATACGTGGGCCACGGGCGTCCGGCTGCGCGACGGCCGCATCGGATCTGTCCGTTTGTGGAACAAGGGCGGAGAGTCGGTCGTGGAAGCGGACGCGGTGGTCGACGCATCCGGAGATGCCGACCTTTGCGCTATGGCCGGCGTGCCTTACGAGGACGCCCGCTCCACGCCCAACCTGCAGTCGCTGTCGACCATCTTCCGGGTCGCCAATGTTGACGTGGATCGAGCCACGAAGCTGCCGAAGACCGAGCTGTGGGCGTTGATGCGCAAGGCCGCGGAGAGCGGATCCTACCGGCTGCCCCGACTCGAGGGGTCCTGGCATCGAACCCCCCACCCGGGAGTCATCACCGTGCACATGACACGCATCCCAAACGTGGACGCGACCGATCCACACCAGCTGACGCAGGCCGAGCTGGAAGGCCGCCGCCAGGTCCAGGAGTACCACCGTTTTCTTCGCGACCTCGTGCCGGGGTTCGAGCGATCGGTTCTCGTCGCCACCAGTCCAGCGATCGGCGTGCGCGAGAGCCGGCGTGTGATCGGCGACTACCGCCTGACGCGCGAAGACGTGCTCGGGTCACGCCGTTTTGCGGACGAGATCGCGCTGTGCGGCGCGCCCATCGAAGACCACGCGGCCGGCCCCGACACCAGGTGGACATACGTACCAGACAGCGGCGTCTACGGCATTCCTTATCGCTGCCTCCTGCCCAGCGNGGTCGAAGGGATGCTCGTGGCCGGCCGCTGCTTCTCCGCCACGCATGACGCGCATGCATCCGCCCGGTCGATGGCGACCTGCATGGCCATGGGACAGGCAGCCGGAACGGCGGCCGCGCTTGCAGTGGCATCCGGGACGACGCCGCGGTCGATCGATATCGGCGTTCTTCGTTCGCGCCTTGCCGAGGACGGCGCGCTGCTCGAACCCTGCGAGCCGGAGGGCGACTAGCTGA
>JGI25382J43887_10000007_pt1 | contig 36402 bp, 48 predicted proteins | sample GraSoi013_1_40cm_3_FD_43887 | JGI IMG/M metagenome (IMG submission 43887) | reverse complement strand
CCGCCACGGGCGTGGGTCCGTATACCCTTGCCGTTAACAGTGGCTATAACGGTGGAGCTTTGAAATTGGCGCATGCCAATGCAGGCACCGTGAAGTCATCGGCAAGCCATGTGATCACCGATCAGAGCGATGGTGACTACTACACCATTGAAGTCGGTCTTGGCAACCAATTTGGAGCAGCTGGCACAGCACTACGTGTCCGTTCCTGCAAGGTCAGCTCTTTCAAGCGATCTGCCGAGGCTGGCAAGCTCCTCATGCATGAAATCGAGTTCACAGGTATCGCATCAAGCGTCCAAGCTACCCCTGCCACAGTGACTTTAGAACAACACCAATCCTTCTTGTTCACACAAAGTGCATGGACGGTCGATGGCGTTACAACGGGCGATGCCTTGAACCTCAAGAAGTTCGACATTGAGCAGAATAACGGCCTGGATGAGGATATGCAGACCGAAGGGCTTGTCAATGCAGGGTTGGTCTACGGCAACCTTGATTTCAAGGTCTCCTTTGCCGTGCTTTTCACCGTCTTCTCCAAAGTCTTCCAGACGTACTACGGCGGTGCTGCAGGAACCACTGATGCCCAAGCTCTGGGACTGGGAAGCCTTGAAGTCATTTTTACCCAACCAGATACCCTGCACACTGTGAAATACAAGATCTTGACGTTGGCCTATACGAAGACGGGCATTCCAGAGCCAAAGACGGACGGCAAGCATTTCGAGATGAGCGTTGAAGGCAAGAGCATCGCTGCGCCTCTCATTGGAGCCGGTGCAAACAATGCGTATCTCTTGCAGACTACGCTCACCAACACACAATTCAGTGCATACTAGAGGATTGAATTATGACAACACAGAATGGCGTTGTTGACGAGGAAGCGGCAAGGAAAGCCCTTGAGAGTATCAAGGAGAGTCCACCGCGCCCTATCATGCCACAAGCAGTGAATCTCGATGAAGTGACCATCGAGATTATCCCGGTGAAATTCCGTGAATACAAGGAGGAACCGCTCTGCTACGATGACGGGGAGCCGCTCCTTGATGAGCAGGGCAAGCCTCGCATGCGACGCGTGCCCAAGCTCAGGACTGCACGGATACAGAACTTAGTCCCAACCGACGCCTATCACCATGCCATGAAACTCAATGATCAAGGGATCTCTGAAGCAGAAGGCATGGCAATCATGGAGGACTTGGTTCTGGAGGTCTGGCGAGTCAGCGAACCCTGGATGGAAAGGAAAGAGCTCACGGAGGGCATCGATCTCCCTGTGGTCACGGAGCTCTTTACCCGTTTTTTCGAGCATGTGAACCGCCCATTGAGCATCAGTCCCTTGCCAGGAGACAGTACAACGCAAGACGGCGGGGAAGAAGCACCCGCGTCGTAGACGCTGACGTACCTGTCGATCCTACTTGTGATTGGGGCATGGAAGAGATCCAAAAGGCCATCGATCTCGCCTACGCCATCGAGGAGTCAGACCCTGAAGCCGCAAAGCAACTCCTTGCACAAGCAGAGCGGGCACGGGCACGCATTGACGGTGGCAATGCAGGAGCGGCACTTGAGCCCTATGACGCAATGAGGACGCGTGCGAGGCTCTTGTATCACTACAAGGGCGGGCTCACTTACAGGGATGTGAAGACCATGGACTACCGTGAGTTCTTCGGGTTTATCAGAGAACTCGATTGTATCCTTGAAGAGCAGCGAGAGCAGAGCAAAGGGCAGGGAAATCAAGGAAATTCAATGGATATGACAAGGGTTGTCAATGAGTTTCCTCGACCACAACCATATGAAGGCGAAACGATCAAATTGATTTGAGGAGAGCAATGGGAGTAGATCGAACCGTCTGGGAATTTAACATACAGCCAGGAAGTTCCTTGAATGTCCTCAAGAAGTTCGAGGACGCCCTTGCTAATGCCAAGAAAAGCATCAATCAGGTCGCTGACGCCGGTGAAAACTTCAATAAGCTCTCCTCCCTGCAAACCAAAGCCGCTGAAGCCGCAAAGAAAGTCGAGGTAGCCCAGGCAAGCGCTGCCCTTGCGGTGAAGAAAGCCAGTGACGCTGCAACGGGCGGCAAAGCATCCACTGAGCAACTAGCTCTCATGCAATCTAAGGCTGCTCTTGCTGCCGAAAAGGTCAAGACCGCAGAGGACGCGGCGGGCAATGCCATGCAGAAGGCAGCAGGGGAAGCCCAGAGACTTGCAAAGGAGTCCGCTGCAAGCGCTGAGAAGACGGGTTTCTTTGCAAAAGCGATGAGTGGCCTGAAAGATCATGTTGCACAGGCTACGAGCGGGCTTGCATCAGGCTTCAAGAATGCAGCAGGGAACCTCCTCGAATTTGGTTCCAGGGTTGGCATGACGGTCTTTGGCATCCAGCAACTGGTTCAAGGTGCGCAAGGACTGAGCAGCGCACTCGTTGGCAGCAATGCCGACATGGAGCAGACAACGGTTGCCTTTGGTACTTTGCTCCATAGTGGCGACGCTGCGTCCAAGATGGTCAAAGACCTCTGGAAGTTTGCCGCTGAAACCCCCTTTGAATTTCCTGATATCACCAATTCTGCGAAGCATATGCTCGCCTTTGGCTTCTCAGCGCAAAGCATCTTGCCAATGCTGCACAACGTTGGCGATGCCGTCTCTGCTCTTGGCGGCGGCTCCTTTGAAATTGACCGCGTAACAACAGCACTTGGTCAAATGCAGGCAAAAGGTAAAGTTAATGCACAGGACATGATGCAGCTTGCAGAGGTAGGTATCCCCGCATGGCAGCTACTTTCTGACGGTATGGGAGTTACGACCGCCGAAGCCCAGAAGATGAGTGAGAATGGCTTGCTCCCGGCAGGCAAGGCAATCAATATCCTGCTTGACGGCATGGGTAAAGCCTTCGGTGGCGGTATGCAGGCGCAGTCAAAGACCTTCAATGGCCTGCTCTCGACCTTCAAAGATAACACCATGGCTGCATGGAGAGCTTTCACAGGACCACTCTTTGAGCAGTCAAAGGCGTCATTGATCAAGCTTGGCGAGCTTGTTACTTCCCCCGCCTTCCAACGATTTGCGACCGATATGGGCGTAAAGGTCGGTGGGGCTATTGCAAGCGTTGCTTCCTTTGTCAATACACAGCTAATCCCTGCCTTTCAGCGGCTTTGGGGCTTTATCTCGCAAAATATCATTCCTGCATTTCAAACTGCTAGCACATGGTTCTCTGACTTCGTTGGTCGTGGGCAGGCAGGGATTCCCATCATTGCAGGCATTGCTGCCGCTGTCGGCACACTGCTTGTCGGTGCCTTCCTTGCTCTTGACATTGCTATCAGCCCCGTTGCGCTGGCAATCGCAGGCATAGCCCTGGCAGTCGGCGGTCTCACTGCCGTCTTCCTGCATTTTTACAATACAAATGCTGGTTTTCGCGATTTCCTCACCGATACAGGCCTCGTCTTGCAGCAAATAGGCGCGTTCATTGTGGGCACCTTCACGCCCGTCTGGCAACAATTGCAGGAAACCTGGAAATCTCAGATACAACCCTCCTTGCAGCAACTCATGGCAACCTTCGATCAGATTAAGCCTGAATTGACGGTCCTCGCTCAGATCATCGGCGGCTTGCTGGTTGCACAGATCGGCATTGTAGTCGCTGAAATCGGCGGCTTCATTGGTGCTCTCGCTGGTATCTGGAAGGGTGTTGTCCAGATAATCGGTGGAATTGTTCAAACTGTTTCAGGATACATTCAAGTTATTTCGGGCATCATTGCATTTATAGTAGATTTATTTACAGGAAAATTTAATAAGCTTGGTGGGGATATACAGACAATACTTGGCGGGGTGGGCGATATATTCAAGGGATTTGGGAACGTGCTTGGCGGGATAGTAACGGGAATTGTGGAAGGGGTAAAGGGTGGTTTCAAGGGTATGGCAGATGGCGTCGCTGGGTATATCGATGGGATGGTAAACGGGGTAGACAGGAAGACAAAAGAGGCAAAAGAAAAAGCAGACCTCAATACGCTCGAAATGAAGATTGCCACGATCAAAAACGTGGAAGGCATGGATTTAGAAGCTATCCAGAAGCTTGATCATATGCGCATGGGCATAGCCGATCAGCTCAGGCAAACAAAAGATGATACAGAACGGCAAACACTGACAATAAAGCTCAAACACGTTGAAACCGCTGAAACTCAGCGCGTCGCCGTGTGGGAAAAGCACAAAGAATTGCGCAAAAATGTTGAGGGGGAGCACACCAAGCTTAAGAAACATATAGAAGATACATCAGGCGGGATAATAGGCTCAATACAACGCTTTTTTGGTGGGATAGGGCAATGGTTTCAGGATCGATGGACAGACATCAAAAATGCATTTGGTGCAGTAGGCAAGTGGTTCTCTGACAAGTTCACAGAGGCTAAGAATGGCATATCTAGCGCATTCGGCAATATAGGCCAGTGGTTCCAAGACAGATGGACAGATATCAAGAATGTGTTCGGAGGGATAGGCAAATGGTTCTCCGATCGGTGGACCGATGTGATGAACACGACGGCACCATTCCGCAACTATATGAGTGCGGTCTTTGAGACCATCTGGAACATTCTGGTTGCTCTGTGGGGGAAATTAGGGCAATGGTTCAATGATCGCTGGGGAGAAGTCAAGGCATTCCTTGCTCCAATCGGTGCGTGGTTCCGCGATCGATGGACTGAGGCATGGAATGCCACCACAGGCGCATTTGCGTTCCTTGGCAAGTGGTTCTCCGATCGGTGGACAGATGTCAAGAATATCCTAGGCGGTGTAGGGCAGTGGTTTCATGATAGGTGGACTGAGGCATGGAACTTCATCGCTGCTGTATTCACGCCAATTGGTAAGTGGTTTGGGGACCGATGGACAGATATCAAAAACGTGTTCGGAGGGATAGGGCAATGGTTCCATGACAGAGGACAAGAGGCATGGAATAAGCTAACGCAGATATTTTCACCAATCGGCAATTGGTTTCGCGATAGATGGAATGAGATCAAAACAAACGTTTCCAATAAATGGGACGAAATAAAGACAGGTGCATCAAATGCATTCAAAGGCATTGTTAATGCTATTATAGATCGTTTAAATGATGGAATAAACTCAGTTGAACGATTTATCAACTTTATCGGGCAAGGACTCGATAACATCGCCACCTCATTAGGCACCAAGGGCACGATCCCCGTTGCGCACCTGGGACGCATTCCTCGCTATGCATCGGGTACCGAGGGGCATCCAGGCGGGCCAATGATCGTCGGCGAGGAAGGCCCTGAACTCCTTGTCGCCCCGCGCGGAACCGCAGTGCTTTCCTCGCCGAAAACCATGGATCTCCTTGCCATGATGGGAGGCAAAATACCAGGTTACGCCGGTGGCATCGGTGATTTAGCTAGCAACATCATGGGTTGGATCGGGGGCGGTGCAAAGAGTGTCCTGGATAATGTGATGAAGGCCATGAATATCAAAGCGCCGGATCTCGGACCAATGAGCAACATTGCATCAGGGATATTCAACAAGGTCAAAGATTGGGCAGTTGGGTGGATCGACAAAATTTTGCCAAAGTTCGATTTTGGCGGAGGCGGAGGCGGTGCTGTCAACGTTCCTGGCAACGTGCAATCATGGATAGCCCAGGCCATGGCATTGACGCATGCGCCCGCAAACTGGGCTTCCCCGCTTGCCGTGATTGCCATGAAGGAGAGCGGGGGAAACCCGAATAGCATCAATCTGTGGGACAGCAATGCTAAAGCAGGGCATCCATCCCAAGGTCTGTTCCAGATGATACCATCCACATTTGCAGCACATATGCTACCCGGGCACACCAATATACTAGATCCTGTATCAAATGCAGCAAGTGCAATAGGATATATTCGGGGCAGATATGGTGATGTATTTCATGTACCTGGAATTGCGGCATTAGCGGCGGGAAAACCGTACGTTGGATATGCCCAAGGTGGCATGCTGTCTGAGCCTGTCCTTGGAATGGGGCTACGCACAGGAACACGGTACAGTTTTGCTGAGAGAGGCCCTGAGATGGTTCTGCCAGTTCCGTCTCCCGGCTTTAATTCTCCCTCAAATACAATCAGTGTCTATGATAGTGCTGCCACGGCAATGTTAGGACGAATCTTGGCAGTCCTGGAAAAGCAGGGGGGTGCATCGAGTATGACAATGAATGCCAATGTCACGCCCGGATCAATCAACGAGCAACGCATAAATCAGGCAATACAGTCATTAGGGGGTCTAGGTTACGAAGCGATGCAAAGGGGGGCTTGGTGAGATGCATGTAGAGCATAAAAGGCAATTGGAGAGCTCGGTTAAGAACTCTCCAAAGTCAGGGTTAGAACAGCCTTCCGCCCTCGCTCCATTCCCACGGCGCTTTGTCGTGTTTGCTAAGATTGCAAGCAGGGCATGCCAGAACAATGTGATCAGTGTCATGTCTGGGCTTCAATTCCGCACGACTCAGCGGAATGGTGTGTTCGATGTGGTAAATGTACTTTCCGTTCTTTCTTTCAAACTTAGAGTAACCACAGGCGGCATAATAACAGCGGTATTTTTGCGCTTTCAGTTTTGCTTGGATCTGTTGATGCGTAAGCGTGCCAATGACTGCTCTTTTGCGGGCCTTGCGTCTAATGGAAGCAGCGCGCCTAATCATCTTTCCTTTTTCAGTTTGCATTCTACGCTTTTGCTGCTCGTTTATTCTGTCCTTGTGCTTTTTACGATATATCCTTGCTTTTCTGGTTATTTCCTTTCTGTTTTCACGCTCATATCTCAATTGATATTCACGTTGGGATTTGTATGTCTTTCTTCGCGTACTTCGACACACCTTGCATGCCGGATTCAGTCCATCTATTTTCTGAGGGTGCTTGGTAAAAAAAATGTCGGTAGCAGGGAAGACCTTGTCGCACGCAGGACACCGCTTCATCCCTTCAGGAACGGGGTCTTTTTCTACGGGGGGATTTCTACGGGCAGAATTTTTGCACTCTTTGCAACACTCGCTCAATCCACCTTTGCCTCTTCTATGGCGGGTAAAGAACTCAGGAGTTGCAGGAAGCAAATTCTTGCATTTAGAACATCGTTTCTGCCCTTCTGGAATTTCCTCAAGTCTACGAGGATTGCGGCGTGTCTTGTGGCAGGTTTTGCACCGAGGTTGCAATCCATCCTTCATCTGGGCATGCTTGCCAAAGAATTCTGTGGTAGCAGGGAAAATTTCATCGCAGGCATAGCACTGCTTCTGAGGAAAATTGACATCAGGGGTTACAATATTATCCATGCGAGTACTCCTATACTTGCATCACGCCCTGGGCTATTGACAGTAGCGCCGGGGCAAACCAATATTTATTTCCCTCAATTATACCACAGATCAGCTTTCCAAGCAAGTTCATGGCCTTTCCTTGACTATGCATTGAATGCAGAGGGGAGGGTATTTTAGCATGGCTTACTACTTTGGCTCATTTCAACTTGACTCAGTCAGTGGCGGCCTTGGTATCATCTTCAAATCCAAGGATGTATCATCTCCGACAGTTGCTCCCGTGACATCCAACGTAGCACGTCGTGCAGGTTCAGTGAAAAGCGGCGAGATTATCAATGCCCGTGACATTGACGTGGCATTGAAGATCGTTGCATCGTCAAGGACGGACCTTGTTACACGTTTGGATGCTTTAAAAAAGGCGTTACGGTTAAGAGGTCAGTCTCTCGTTATATTCGAAGACGGCAGACTCTGGAACAATGTAGACTGTCTTGCCGCCGAAGGAAAGCTCACAGGGGGCGCGGATGTCCTTGCCTGCAATTTGTCCCTGAAATTTCGCGCCTACGACCCGATTCTTTATGCCCCCACTAGCTCGAGCTACGACACAGGGACAGTCGCCCTGACTTCAGCGTCGGGTACATGGAACTTCCCTGCTATCTCAGTGACTGGCGGGGGCACATCGGAGTCATTTCCCCTCATAAGATTAACAAATAAAACGAGCACCGGAGCGACGACGCTTACCACTGCACGCAATGTCAGCACGGCATACACCACGCTGCCAGTGAACGCAACGAGCTTCAGTGGGGCCGTTGGGGACAAATTACAACTATCCAGTGGCGGAAATACTCAGACAGTCAACGTTGCCACTGCGTTCTCGGTGGCAGCGACGACGATCACCGTGACAAGCTTCACTGCCAATGCGACGTATCCGATCGGAGCCAGTGTGACCAAGGCTACGCAGTGGGATGCTATTTCAGTGACGCAAACTACGGACTCACAGACGATCAGTGCATATTCAACGACAGCCAAGCCGCTCCCTGTCAACAATGCAGAATACATGGACATCCAGTGCGACCCTGCCACTGGCATGAGCATGCAGTCAAATGGTAATGGCAAACTTCACGATCCTGTGGGTGTGCTCGTGACGCTGCCTCCTGACATAACGACATTCAATATAAGCATCACAAGCGTATCTGCTGTTTCAGCGCAAGCGGTGTTTTCATGGGTATCGAGGTACGTATAAATGAGTAGTAACTATTCAAATGCCGTTCTTGCAGATAGCCCAATAGGCTACTACAGGCTCGGAGAGGCATCGGGAAGCACTGCCTACGATGCCAGCGGCAATGTACGCGATGCAATCATCAATGGCACTGTGGTTCCTGGCATCAAGGGAGCCATTGTGAAGGACCTTGACACCGCCATGCTTTTCGATGGAAATAACACTGGAGGCGGCACTGGCTACATTGATGTCCCTGCTTCAGTGACTCAGGGGGCTAACGTCACGGTTGAATGCTGGTTCAAGCTCACTAGTATCACGTTTACCTCCTATCCGCGTCCAATTGCCAATGATAACGTTGGGTCCTCGAAGAAGGGCGTTGAAATCGGCATTAATGCCGGTGGCAGCGGTGGCGTCTTCGCCAACCTGGGCTTTACAGGGAGTTCCATCACGATCAGCGGGGGGGGGCAACTTCTCATCGGAGTATGGTATCACGTTGCAGTGACGTACGATGGGACGACAGCANTNCTCTACCTGAATGGACAAAACATTGCCCAGAATACACCTAGCCTTACCCTTGCAACAGGCACATTTGCCTACGATATAGGGCGCAATCCTTCCTACACCAACGACTATGTTCCTGGCGCAATCGACGAGGTTGCATTCTACTCTACAGCCCTCAGCGCGACGCGTATCCTTGCTCACTACAATGCAGGCATCTATTCAGCGATGTCCTCATCTTATGATACCTTCTACACGAAGTGCCAAATTGTAAAAGTTTACGACTCTACCGGACTTTTCCTGGACACTATTAGAGATGCTCCATACCTCAGTTGCAAGGAGAACATAAACAGCGCTGCCGACACGGTGAAATTCACATTGCCCCGTGCTATCGACGCTTTCGACGGTGCAGGGCAGCCAGGGAGCAAGAACACAATCGTCAGCGGCAATATCGTGCAATGGTGGATATATGGTGCAGGTATCATATCAAGTGGGCTTTTGAAGTTTCAAGGAATTATCGATGAAATTTCACCGAAACTCGATGAGAACGGCGGGGAAAGCGTTGAAGTCACGGTCACGCCGTATAGTCAGATCTTAGGGGACCATGGGATCACATCGACGGTCACCTTTGGCACGCCGGGGACAGCCTCGACGTATATTGACTCTGCATCGATCTTCCGTGCATTTTTCACTGGCAGTTACACCGATAGCACGGGGAATGCCGTGAGTGTCATTGATGCGCTCACTGGCAAGCCATACGGAGACCCGTACACGATGGCCCCGGGGAGCCTGACCACAACGGGGCAGCTGGCAGCATTCCCGTTCCAGAATCAGAAGCTGATAGCCGCGCTCGAGACCGTGAGGTCAATGAACACTGCGGATATCTTCTATCGCCCGAATCAGGACAAAACCATCTTCCTGGGCAGCATTCCGAGCGATCCCACGCATACCCTGCTCCTTGGACAAGACATCAGCTCCATCGAATACGGCATAAGCAATGTTCCTCGCAAGAACGTCATCGTGGTGCAGGGCGCGGGCTCCGTGAAAGCCACTGCATTCGATGCCGTCAGCATTGCAGCCATCGGACAGCGGATCTACCTCAAGACTGACACCCGTATCACATCAAACGACATAGCACAGGTCATTGCGAACGGCTTGCTAGATCAGATAAATCGAGAAACCGTGCGTGCCAAGGTCAAGGTCCCTGACTATCGTGGCTCCCCGCAGACAGGCCTTGGCTACGACATCGAGACGTTCCAGGTGGGACAGACAGTGAAGATCCTTGATGTCAGGGCACCATCGACTTCCACGGTGGGCACTGGTGCGACGTGGGGATCGGCAGTTTGGGGACGTGATACTTGGGGTGCACCAACGACACAAGCTATCTGGGGAGTATCCGTTTGGGGACAAGCAACATGGTCTTCAAGTGTAGGAAGCATATTTGGTACGGTCAATACTATCGTTTCAATTTCTTATGGATATTTCTATGTAGAACTCGAATTAGGTGCGCGTTCCCCTACATTGTCTCGCGCACTGTTCGACCTTGAACTTCGCGTGCAAGAAGCGACTTTGGTTAATTAATGCATAGGAGGTAAATAAATGCCCTCGGGTATAACAGGCGCGACCATAACGAGCTTGGTCAACGGAACTACTATAAATGCTCCTGATGTCATGTCAAGCTTGAATAGCTTGAAAACAAATGGGGTGAATAATGACAGCGGAAATATCGTGACGAATGGGTCGGGCATCATAACAGCGGTAGGTTTCAGTAAAGGCAGCAACGTCATGAATAGCACGATCTTTCTTGGGACGCCGTATCACTTGACGACGAACCCGACGGTCAACGCCAACGCTACGACGAACTTGACATGCACTGGTGGCGCAACAGGGGTGCCAACGGGCGCACTGGGCGTATTACTGCAGGTTGGACTTTTTTCTTCCTCTGCGCAAGGTGGATCTGTCCAAATTTATCCGACGGGCGCGACGGCAGGGATTTATGCGAACGTGACGGCACAAGGGCCGCAAAATACATACTGCCAGGCCTTTGCCATCGCGCCGCTTAGTGCAGGCGGACAGATCACCGTCAAGGCAATTACCAGTAACATGGTTCTGCAAGACTGGTACATCTTTGGCTACATCATTTAGGAGCACGCAATGCCACGCAACGAGAGACCTCTGCCAGACCTGCCAGAGGCATCACTGCACACAATGCATAGCAATGCGAGCGCTGAGATCGAGAGGATCGAGGACCTGCGTCGCACTCTGCTGGGCACGCTCAATGAAAACGGCACAGAGGTCAAGGCAGACGAGGACACTATCCTCGATGCTGTCCGTGCGGAGATGGACAGTGCAGAGCAAGCATTGCAAATAGCACTGGCAAACAAGGAGGATGCAGAGGCAAGGCAGGGAGATCTCACGGCTCTCAAGGAAGAGGAGAATGTGCTCAGGGAACAACTTGCAGCGCTTGCAGAGGAACGCATTGAAGCGATCAATGTGCGCAATGAGGTCGGGGAGAGACTTGATCGGGGACGACACAAAGACCGTTCTCTCAATTGAAACAACTTTTGACAACTCAGATAGAGGAGAAAAATATATGGATCAAGTACCGATTTTAGACTACGTTCCTGACAAGACTATCCATCTTGTCGATTATGCCCCGTACTGGAAAAGCAAGGTCAAGCCACGTGGCTTCAAAGAATTCTGTGAGATGTTCGATGAGCCCCATATGGATCCCTGGGAACTGAAGAACTTCGATAGGCACACAGGGGATATAAATCAGCTAGTATGGGCAAAGAACACCATCACGGACAATGGCGCGATATCCATGCTCAAGAATACATGGAATAACGCTGGTTCTGCTGTCGGGATTATGAACCATATTGTCATCTCACCGAATGGCTGTTCAACAACGATCACATCGGCAACCGGGACCTCTGCGATCACCACGCTATCTGTTGCAGCACTCCCTGCGGCCCTTGCAGACAATGATCAACTCACGATCGGCTATGGTGGTGCAAACCCGCAAACAGTCCAGGTCAATAACGGTGCAGGCTATGCCATCGGCGCAACGTCAATCACGATTGACAGCTTTACGCCTCCCGTCAACTATCCCATCGGCACGGCCCTAGTGCTTATACCGAAGGTCACTGATAATCCCAGCTCTGTCAGTGGAAGCCAGGATAGCGGTGCTCTCTCAGGGGGCGCATTTACGTTCAATGCAACAACGGGATTGGGAAATAGAAATGTAGTTATCGTGTACACCTTTGTCGGTACTAGCGGCAACGCAGGGACTTACAGAGAGGCGTATACATCGAATGCGGGGACAATTGCATCGAATAGCACTGCAAGCCATGTGATATTCCCTGGCTTCGTTCTTGACGCCTCAACCAATGAGCAAATCACATTAACCGAAAAAACATAGATAGCCATGAGGAGAAAAATAACATGCCACTTACACCAGGAACAGCAGATGTTCTTCAACCTATGGCAGCACCTACCGTTGTACAGAATGCGACGGGCGCGGGTGCAGCTATCACGTATAACATTGTGCCTGTAAATGAAGCAGGAGTTGACGGGGCACCTTCACCTTCAGCCATTACAGGTGCGAACAATGCGGCAACGCCAAATAACACCATAAGCTGGGTAGCCATTCCAGGCGCATCCGCTTATCGTGTGCTCAAGAATGGTGCTTTGCTTGCAACAGTTGGGGCAGGTGTCACATCCTATATAGATAGCGCGGGTTCATCGGGCGCAACCTATGCAGCACAAGCATCACAACCTGCTGCTCCTGTGCTTGCTGCAAGCATGTTTCTTGACGGTGGCAAGCCAACATACTCAGCAGCTAAGCAAGGACTTATACCTGCGGCCACCCCAACCGATGTATTCACGATTATTGGCTCAGCTTCAAAGGTTATCCGTGTGTTGCGTCTTGAGATTGTAGTAACCTCTACCGTAGCTACAGGTGCAGCTATTGATGTGTTGCTTCTGAGGCGCTCGACTGCTGATACAGGCGGTACCTCGACAACCACAGCATTTATACCGCATGACAGTTTAGATCCATCTGCAACGGCTGTTTTTACCACATACACAGCCAACCCAGGAGCCCTGGGCACAATCATTGGAGTTGCGCTCCGAGCGACAAAGCTCATGCCCACGCTCGCAACTTCTACCGCTACTGACTTTCCGCTCCCTGACAGGGCATTTTGGGACTTTGGCAATCGTGCTGGAAAGGGGATTGTACTGCGAGGAGTTGCTGATACGTTGGCGATTAACCTCAACTCAGTGTCCTTAGCGGCAGGCGCTTCCATGAGCATTGCAGCCGAAATTACAGAGGAATGAGATTAGAGGTGCATCATGGGTTTTACTAATCCTCAACCAAATGATTCTGCTACTATTCCAATAAGTTCGGAGTACTCACCTCAAAACAATACGTTTCCTGCAATGCAAGGCGCTGATGGTGCATATGTCGATCAATTTGGCAATGCGTCAACAGCTCCCGTCATGTCTTTTATCCAACCTCGTGTAGTGCAAAGGGCAGTTGCAGTTACAGGATCAGGAGCAAAGACGCTTTCTTGCTCCTTCCAAAATCCTGTCATGGGTGGCAACTCTATTGTTGTATGTGTTGGCGTGGGCGATCAAGAAGATGCATTTACAGTATTTAAAGTAACTGACACACAGGGGAACCTCTATACGAAGGTAGGAGCATCAACGCAAGGGACTTTGCTTGAGAGTGCAATTTACTTTGCATCGGGGATAAAATCAGGGCTTGGGTCAAATCCATCTCTGTTACCTGTAACAAATCCAGTTCTTAACACGATCACGTTCAATATTACGGGTCCTACTGCTGTTCCCACTGGAATAAGCATAAAGATTTATGAGATATGGGGACTTATTGCTTCAATAGATGCAATTGATCAGATTGATGCTGGAAATAGCATCAATCCTTCAACTGCAGCTTCAACATTTGCCTCGCTTACTCCCTCAGTTCCGAACACGATAGCTTTTACAGCAGTAGCAACAGGAAAAATTACAACAATTACCCCCGGTGCGAATTGGAGCACAAATGATGGAACTATTTTTCCTTGGGGCGGAAACTTAGGCGCATTCGATAGTCAATACCGCCAACTTTCAACTGTGGGAACAATAATCCCACAAGCTGCTCTCTCAATCGCTACCCCCTGGGTAATGTCCGCTGCATCATTTAGGACGCTAGTTCTCCCAATCCAGGGATCAGTTAACATTATTCCTTGCCAAAATGCGAATATTATCTCAATAGCTTCTTCGGTATCATCAATATTATTGCTAAATTATGACGCTTCACGAAAAGGATTAAGCATTCTTAACGAGTCAACATCTACATTATACATAGCTTTTGCTGTTACAGGTACTCATACATCATATACCGTGCAAATACCAGGAGGCCAACAACTGCCTAATGGTCAAATGCAGTATAGCTATTATGAAATGCCGCTTCCAATTTATACTGGGCCTATTTCTGGATTTTGGAGCAGTGTTAACGGAAATGCAAGAATAACAAGTTTGTATAGCGTGTAGGAGTACTGCAATGCCTTTATTCATACCAAATATTCCATCATCTAGTAGTTCTAGTGCTGCAACGTATTATGTAAATGTGAAAAATGCTCCTTTTAATGCAAAGGGGGATGGTACCACTGATGATACAGCAGCCGTTAAACTAGCTATTGCTTCCGTTTCTAAAGGAGGTACAATTTTCTTCCCTGCTGGAACATATATGATATCATCTTCACTTTCCATGATCTATGATGGTATTCATTTCCTTGGAGCTGGGAAACAAGCAACAATTCTCATGAAAAAGGCAAATTGTGATCTTATAGATATGAGCGGTACAGGACAAGGGCCAACAAATCATATTCATCATTGCTCTATTAAAGAAATGACGCTTCATGGGAATAACTTCATAGGCAAGTTAGTACGCTGTTATTATACAAGCTTGGCATTATTTGACTCTCTTCTGTTTTATGCAAATCAGGATATTGGTGTAGAAACAGTAGAAATGTATGACTCGTACTTTCAGAATTGTTTCTGGGATTATTGCGGTGATGTAGCTGGTACTGTCCCGAGTGTCTATATCAAGAATGCCGCTACTTCATCGGGTTTTGGCTTCTCAACAGACAGCTCAAATATGATCTGGTTTGTCAATTGCCACTGGGAAGATTTCTATGGAGGAGCCTTATGGGTGGATGCCTTGAATGGAAATACAAATAATCCTAATGGTATTTTCCTTGTAAATTGCAAGATGGAGACGACGCTTATTGCTGGAGGGCCATTTTTAAAATTTGCCGCATCTACTATTCAGTGTTATGTGGAAAATCTGTATGTTAGCGGTGATTCATTTAAATCTGGATATAGCACGCCTATTGACGCTATCCAAATATTTGGACGTTCAAGTTCTTTGCAGAATGTTTTTATCAACGCAAATGCAGCAGTATTTTCTAGTGGTGTAAACGTCAGTCCAACGTCTCCTTTGATGTTATCAAATATCAGTGGATTCGGGACAGCATGTACTGTTGCTTTTATTAATATGACAGGTGGTGCTACTGTTCCTGTCAATTTTGAAGCTGTTAGATGTGTAAATGGTACCCTTTTTGCAAACAATACTGGAGGGACTATTTCACCTCTAAAATCTTTTGATGACACAATTGATACAACTGTAGTAACTACAGATTGTTTTCCAGACTTATTGAACGTAGGGAATACTATAATATTCACTGCAACAAGCGCATTTACTGTTCATACACCTGCAATGGTATGGAAAGGGGCTACTCTTAAATTTTTGCTTATCAGCAATGCGACGGGGTTATATACAATTACATGGGCTGCCGTATTTAAGGCAACAACTAATTATGCACTCCCAACAGCAATGCCTGGACCAAATTTAGCTCTTGCTGTTACATTTGTATCAGATGGTACAAACTGGTATAGGGTGAGCTAATGACGGTATTGTATAAACCAAGAACATTTGGCGGTGCTGTACCATACGGGGTTGCTACAACAACAAACTTATTGAGCGTCCCTGCCGAGTCAGTGGCACTCGATGAGAGCACCATGCTCTTGGGCATGCCATCCATTGATACTGAATCAGTTTCTCTTTTCGAACTATCGTCACTCACAGGTTCCTCGCAACTCACAGACGCGGTATCAATCACAGAGGTGTCGGCGCTCTCTGGAATTGCCCAGATTGCCGCTGAATCAGTGTTACTCTCCGAATTCCAGACCCAAGCAGGACAAACATCGCTCACGGAGGCTGTATCTCTTACTGAAAATGTATCTTCATTTGGTTCATTGCAATTCACTGCTGAATCAGTGCAAATCTCGGATGCTTCATTGTTTGCAGGGGTATCTCAGACCATCGAGGCAGCACAGCTAAGCGAGGTCCTGTCTCTGCTAGGCACTGCACAATTCGTAGACGCGGCTTCGATTGCAGAGCAACTTTCCCTAACCGGAACAGCACAAACCCCTGTTGACCTTGCGCAAATCCTGGAAAGCCTTGCCTTCGTTGGCTCTGCTCAATTCATCGATAATGTACAACTAAGTGAACTGCTCTTGCTGCTTGGATTGATGCAACAGGCATCCGAGTCTGTGCAACTAGATGGGTCAGCAGTCTTGGAGTCAATCTCAAGTGGCAGTACAACGAACTCAATGAGTGCCCCTGCTGAGTCTGTGAACACCACTGAATTACTCTCCATGCTTGGCTTGTCGCAATTCAGTGAAAATGCACAGATTAACGAAGTACCTTCACTAGTGGGATCTGTGCAATTCACAGAGATCACCTCGATTGCAGAGCAGTCCTCCTTGAGTGGCATTGTGCAGCTCAGTGAGTTCGCATTGGCATCGGAGAGCCTTGCCTTCGTTGGCTTCGCTCAGTTCGTTGAAAATGCGCAGGTAAGCGATCTCGCATCTTTGGCAGGGATAACACAATTTTTGGGGGAAATAGCACAGGTCTCGGAATCAATGAGCTTGGTGGGGCTTGTTCAGTCTGTGGATGCTGCGCAGTTGACGGAGAGTTTATCTCTGCTAGGCTCATCACAGATCATTGTCGGCTCTGTGCAAGTCTTTGAAGTCATAGATCTCGTTTCAGCAGTCCTCGGTACGTTTTCCATCACATTGCCGCCTGAGTCCGTGCAGATTTCGGACTCTCTATCTCTGCTTGGGTCAATGCATTCGGTGGACGCGGTGCAGGCATTGGAGATCATTGTCCTCTTTGGCTTTGCGCCGATTGCCCTTGCGGTGACAGTGTCTGGCGGTGATTTCAACGTAACTGTGCAGAGCACTGGATTCACCGTAAAAACATCCTGAGGAGGACATGTGCAGACTTTTCTTACAACGACGACGGGACCACCGTGGATATTCACGATCAAGGACAAGCAGGGAAATGTGCCGCCAGGCTTTGCGGGCGCGACGTTTACCTTGATCTTTCGCAGTGTAACAACGCTGCTCAAGGCAACGGGGCAAGGATCATTCGGGGCAGGCAATGCGGCCACGGGGCAAGTGGTATATACGCTCCATGCCAATGACCTCGCCACGGCCTATGCATTGGCATCCAATGAGCCTGGCACCGAGATCTTTGAGATCTTTGTAGGTACAACGATTGGATCGCTGGTCTACGACGATGCAGCGCCGGTAACCATCGGCATCCGCAAGATTTGAGGAGGGCGCTATGAGCATTTTCATAACATTCGATTTCCTTTCTATTCTTAATCTGTTTGTCATCCTGCTTTGGTTGGCAGGGAGTCCGTACTCTGCTGATCGTCACAATGCCCTTGGGGTCATTGTGCTTATCCTGGCAGTCATTGCAATCGTGGCGGACGTTGTGTTCATTGTGCTGAAATTAGTGCATTAGAGGGAGGCGAGTAGTGGCACCGCAATTTATCGATATATCAGAACATCAACCATTAAATGTAGATTGGCGTGCGTATAAGGCATGGTCAGCTAGCAGTGACGGTGTAAGTCGTGTTGCGCTGCGATCAAGCTACGGCAACGGCTATAAGGATGGTCATTTTGACGCGTATAGAGCAGGCGCGTTAAGTGCTGGTATTGACTGCATACTGTACTACCATTATTCGTATCCGCAGTACAATAGCGGCGTTGCAGAAGCCAATTGGCAAAGGCAGGTAGTAGGCAATGTTAGACCACAAGACCTGCTTCTCCTAGATCTTGAAGAGAGCGTAAGTCAATCTACAAGCGGATGGGCGTACGCTTGGCTTGCTCAGCAGGAAGCCAATTATGGTGGGAAGCTTCCGGGTATCTACGCATCTAGCTACTACGCCCAGCAGAGATTGCAAGATCCACGCCTCGCAAAGTATCCGCTCTGGCTAGCCGATTGGCATTTCACACCGGATGCACGACCGGCTTGTCCGCCACCTTGGACAAAATACGAATTACTGCAATACACGGATAAAGCTACAAATATCCCTGGAATTGCAGGAACCGTCGATGCCAATGTTTTCTTAGGCGTCAAGCCACAACAACCACAGGAGGAACAACCTATGATGATTGGATTGGATAATCCAGTAATCTCGCAGTTTTTCGAAGGCGATGATACTGCGTGGCGATGTAAGCAAACAGGCTACACGATAGACCACGGGGGACTCACATTCTACCGGACATTTGGCAATAGCGGGCTGTGTGGGCTCAGTTACATGGGATTGCCCATAAGCGGACCTATTGGAGTTCCCGGCAATCCTGGAGTAGTCTATCAAAGGTTCGAACGAGTCGTGCTCGTTTTTGATGAAACGCGCGCAAATGACCATCCACCCGGTGCTACGGGACAATTCTACCTTGGTCACATTGACCAAGGCATTGGGCAAGACCCTCGCGTCTCCGATCAGCAAGGACAGATCGATGTGCTCAAGAAGCAAATCGCCGCACTCCAACAAAACGCACTGGCTTCAGAGAACACAGTACTGAAGGCAAAGATTGTCCAGGCAGTCAAAGATTTGCAGGGATAGGTCATGCAATCACAGCAGCCGATGGACGCCACGGCAATCGCGTACCGGATCAATGCCTTGGAGAGGGATATTCAACATCTGCAAACACAGCTTGCATCGTATGTCCCTGCCCGTGAGAGTGAATTGCAGCTGGCGTCAATTCGCTCAACAGTGGAACGGATTGAGCGGGACTTGCAAGACACGAAGAAGGAGGTGACTGGACTCAATACGAGGCTCACAGAGAAGCTCACAGAGCAGAAGGAAAGCCAGGACAAACTGATCATCAAGGTGCTGTGGGGCATTGTAGCCACGGTCATTAGTATCGTTACTGCGGTTGCCATCTACTTCATCACGCATCCGGGAGGGTAGTATGTCGCAAAGACTTCGATCTGCACTTATCCGCGTTATCACGGTATGCGGCATTGTCCTCCTCTTGCTCAGCATTGTATCGGATTCACTGCCACTCATGCCGAATAATGCGCTCAATGTGGTGCGCCGCGCTTCTCAGCAGCGAGGACTCAGTGAGCGCATTGCCAAGAACGCGATTATCCTTGTGCGCGGCGATGCCTCGTTGCATAGCCAGGCAGTCAATGAGATGCAAGTGACACTGCCAGGCTGGGAACGGATACAGCGAGGACTGCTCAGTGGTGACCCGAGCTTGGGACTACCGGATCGTGTACCGGATGATGTACGATTGCTGCTCTTGCAGGTGCGCGGCGACTTCAGCGCAATCGATGCAGCTGCAAAGAATATCCTTGCGCACCCCGACGAAACGCAATTATCGATCATCATGGAGCATAACCAGCAATACTACCTGACCATGGCAAGCGTTGCTGATTTATGGCAAGATCGTGTGCAAGCTGTCTCACAGGTGTTTTTTACGATCAAACTTACTATCGGCCTTTTACTTATATCGTTTTGGGTTCTGCTGATCTTTCTGCATAGGCAGGAGAGGAAAGCAGAGCAGAAGAAAGAGAGACCATCATGAGTACTCAAGAACTTATCCTTGGCGTCATTGGCGTCGTATTCCCGTTTCTATGGCACTGGGCAGCGACACTGAAACAGAAAACCGTGCAACGCTTTGAGCAAAACCTCCCTGAGAAGCAACGGGCAATCCTTGAAGGCATTGTGCAACATGGCGTGCAGATGGTAGAGCAGAGATATGCAGACTACACGCCAGAGGAGAAGCGCAAGGAAGCTGAGAATGCCATCTATGCCGCTGCTGATTTCTTTGAGCTCCCTGCACCTAACCCCGTGGTTGTCAGGACCATCCTTGAGAGCACGGTCTTTTCGATGAAGAATGCGACGGATGGCCCTGCCAGCCCTGGAATATCGAAGCTGGGGCGATGACCTTTCACTGAGAACAACTCTTGACATATTCTTGTGTGCAGTGCTACGATGACATCCAAGCACTTCCATGGCTCCTAGTCCTTTCCGTGGAAGTGGCCTCTGATATATCTGGGAGCCTCGCTGCTTGAGGCTTCGAATTTCTAGGAGGATCAAGAAATGCTTGGACTTCGACGTTTATTTCGACGCATGCGCACGTTTCTATTCGAGGATGAGCCTCCCACTGCTTCCATCGCTGATATGTTCGCCCAATTGCCCGACGAGAAGCTTCAGAATGTACTTTTCCATTACTTCGATGAGCCTACTATGCCTACGCAGACCACCCCTGCCTATGCACCGACGTCCAGGGAACGACACACCGATGGCATCAGTGAACGTGCCATTGACTCCGCATTGAAAAATCAGGGAAAGACGCCGACAACCGAGAAGGTCGAGGCAGTGCAATGCGGGGCACTGGACGTCGATCTGAAGAAGTTGAGGCGCACAGGGGATCTAGTGCGCTGGTATCACGACAAGCATCGGAAAGCGCCGATGAGCGATGAGACCATGGAGATCAGGGCGGCACGATGGAGGCAGGGTTGACTGCAATCATTGCACTTGCAGGGCTTCTTATTGGGGTGGTCATTGCTATTCTCAGCATTATCGGGGTATTCATTGGCTTGCTCCTTGCGGATGCCTGGCGAGTCAGGGAAAGCTACGAGGCGCTGCGGGAGTGGAAGGAAAGAGAGCTTTGAAACTGGGGAAATTGGCACCGAAACACGACGTGCGCACATTGCAACTGGCGAACTATTTGGATATTGGCAAATTGCCTCCGATTCCAGTGCAGTACGATTGGGGCAAGAAGGTACCTGTGTGGGGAGCTATGGGAAATCTGACCATAGGAGACTGTACCTGCGCCAGCGCTGGTCACATGGTCCAGGCATGGACATCCAATGCCTCCATTGAAATCACGCCGTCTGACGATGACATCATTGCTGCATACAGCGCGGTCAGTGGCTACAATCCGATCACCGGCGAGAACGATGATGGGGCGGTAGAACTTGACGTCTTGAATTATTGGAGAAAGACAGGAGTAGCAGGGCATAAGATCGACGCCTACACAGCCTGTGAGCCGCGAAATCACGCCCATGTGAAGGCGGCAGTGTATCTGTTTGGTGGATGCTACATCGGCCTCGCATTGCCACTGTCCGCGCAAAATCAGGCAGTGTGGTCAGTGCCGTCGTGGGGATTGCATGGGAGCGGCGCACCTGGCAGTTGGGGAGGACACGCTTGCAGTGTCGTGGCCTTTGACTCGCACTATCTAACTGTGGTCACATGGGGAGCCTTACAGCGTATGACCTGGCGATTTGCTGACCGATACATGGATGAGAGCTATGCAGTTCTTTCACAAGATTTCATTAATGGTGGTATTGCCCCTAATGCCCTGAATTGGGACGCATTGCAGCAGGATCTGAGCAAGGTGGCTCATTGAAGGCCTTGTGTAACATTGAGGGCAAAGAAATGCCCCGCAGGCAGTGAGACGCGGGGCTTCTTCTTGGGTAAACTCTTGGGTAATTTATTTACTTTCCCTCTTCTGCTGCATTGCCCTTGCTAATTTTGCTCCGCGTTCCTCGACAACATAGTTATCGATGACTTTCTTGCTATACAGTGTTGACCGTGCTCCCATTGGCAATGTTTCAATGAGGCCCTTCTGTGCAAGCTTGCGAACGTAGGCAGGGTCAATAGGTCTTCCGCTATTTTTAGATAACCGCATTGCTGCCTGAGCTGCGGTGTACCAATTGTTGAGGTTATGACTTTTCACTGGTCCTCATCCTTTCTTTGATCTAAGCTAATAATACACCATATAGGTCACTCCTGTCAAGTCTTCAAAATTGGGCTTAAATTGGCTTCAAAAGCATTGACAACAGTGCACTATATGGTGTATTATTAATACATAGACAAACACATTCATTCAAGGAGTCACGAAAATGATCAAAGCTTCAGCAACGCTCGCCTGGGTGGCAACGAATATCACCGACATCACTGCCGACGAGGTAGCCCGATGTTCCAAAGTTTGGGATTATCAGACTAAAGAGTACTTCTACATGGTGCTCTCAAAGACCGACGACGCCACTGAGCACAAGGTCACCTACGATAAAGAGCATGGCTTCGGATGTACCTGCAAAAGCGCCAAGTACAAATGGCACAACGTAAAACACGGCAGTGGGGTATGTTGGCATGTGCGTGCAAGTATTGCATCCTCGATCGAGGACCGCAAGGCTCTTGCGCTGAGAGCCAATGAGGATCGCCGACAGATCGAGGAGCAGGCAGGGAAGTCAGTGGAACCCATTGAAGTGCGATGGAACATCCCAGTGTGGATGCTGAGGGCACCGGTTGCACCTCATATGAAGCACAGCCCACGGGAATTATAGGAATAGCAGGGGAGGGAAACCTCCCCGAAAGGGAGAATATCATGAACAAATCTGACTTTTCAGTCTTTTCAGTGAAACCTTGCACATTCATGTTTCATGGCAGTCCCTACACCTATCAGGCCATTGCAGTCAACGGACTCATTGCTTGGGACGTGTGGGCAGATGGATCGAGAGCCCCGATCTTTTGGGCAAGGAAACAGGAAGAGTTGCAAGACATGATCGATGAAGGGAACAAGGGACTTTTAGGCCTGCTGAGGGATGAAGTGGTTAAGGATGAAATTGTTGTCTGCGGACAATCCTGTTAGCTAACAAGAGGAGATAATGAAATGGCTAGAGAGAAGCTTCCAAACGAGCTAGTAGAGTGTCCTGATGACAAGGATGCCTACTACAAGGTTACCGTGTATCGTAGTGAGGATGGCTGTACAGCCACAATTCCAGGTATTGGCAAGGTCATCGTGGCAAAGGATCTACCTGAGTACCCTTGGCAGTGCGAGAGCTTTGCGTGGAAAATAAAGAAGTAGAACAAAAAGGGCAGGGATACCATGCGGTCCCTGCCCTCTCCTTTGCGTCTCACAGAACTTCAGTGACTCTCCTCGACTGCCTCGACCTCTGCAATGACTTTCCCCTGCTCATCATCGCCTTCAATGCGAGCACTGAGCACACGGAGCTTGCCGTGGTCCGTGTCGATGCAATAGTTTCCACGGGTGTCCAAGTGCCATACCATATCTTCTGCCTGCCCCCTGCCTTGCAGCTGAGAGTCAGCGTGCCCATAGGTTCCCAGGATGGCAGTGAAAGGCTCTGCCTTCGGTGCCTCCCCGATGACGATCTGTGAGGGTGCCACAGGGATCGGCATGCCCTCATTGCAATCGACAATGTAAAGCACTGGATGGTCACTGCCGCCACTGATTGCCTTGCCAGGTGCCCTGACATGCAGGATGGTCCCCTGCTTCACACTGCCATCGGTGATGTCCTTGAATTTGATCTCAGTGCCTTCCTTGTGGTCAGCGAATTTCGTTGATGGTCCATAGAGCGCGGTGAGTTGTTCGTTGTCCATAATCAATGATATCTCAAAGCTGGCATTGGCTGACAGCGAGCCGCTATGAATGCTTGGGTCATCTAAACCTCCATTCTTACTAAGTTATCCAAGGGCTGGGTAACTCTTTTGTGTCCATTTGTTACTGTCAAGGGATCGGCATCTCTTTCCGGTCGACTGGCACTTGAAGCGCGGCGTTTGTGATTGGCCTGATATACACGCAAGGACGCAACCGTGATACGGTCAGGGCGCTTTGAGGTATGTTTCAATTTGCCTTCATTGCGTAGTCGTGTAACATAGCGTGCGTCGTAGCCAAGGATCTCAGCGACGGTTTCAAGGGGTACAGTGTCGTTACCCTGCAAGCCTTCTAGAAGGTCAACCTGCGTCTCTTTTGATTGTGGATTGACTTCCTCAATCTCAGATTTTGTTTGCTCCAATCTTCGCTCCTCTTGCACTGCCCTTTCACGTTTCAATCGCAGTTCTTCAGCCTCTCTTGCAAGTCTTAACCTCTCTTCACGATCGGCTTTATCCCGTCTTACTCTGGCATCTTCAGATTCTTTTGCGAGCCTTTCTCTCTCTTCACGATCAACTTGTAAACGTGCCATGGTTCGCTCATGTTCAAGTCTTGCTTGCTCTATGGTTGCCTCTTGCTCAAGTCTTAAGCGTTCCATCCCTGCTTCATGCTCTGCTTTCTCTCGGTTCAATCGCTCTTCTTCCTCGCGTCTTGATTGCTCCAATCTTCGCTCTTCTTCGACTTTCTCTTGCCTTAATCTCTCCTCACGATCGGCTTTATCCCGTCTCATTCGCTCCTCATGATCCTCTTTATCGATGATTGACCGGGCCTGGATAAGCAATGGAAGCGTTGTTTTTGCATTGATTTTAAGGTGCCTTGAAAGAGCTTCTAGAGCGCGTTCTTCAGATTCAATAAGGAGCAATTCACGGGCGTCCCGAAGATAGCTTAACGTGAGATTGAGCAATTCATCGGCGTCTCTTGACTTGCCCATAACTGTCTCTTGAGCCAAGGATAGCAAGCCCTTGCCGCTCCCTTGACTGGCTTTTAACGATTTCAATTCCTGCTCTTGAGCCAATCGTAACTTTTCATTCTCAAATTGTTCAGGCGTCATTGCCGTCTTTATAAGTGCTCCTTCATCTACTTCTATCGCTTTAGCAACGAGCGCATAAAGGACGCTTAACAATGGGAATGCCCCGCCTATAATCGGATTAAGCGTGCCGATTGACAATCCGTTAAAAGTGATAATGCCATCTGCTTTGGCAAACATAGACGACGCGAAAACGATGTTATACTGCCAGTTAATAAACCATGAGAGCCCCGATATAAGAAGGAGAGCGCACACCAGAAACGTGACCAGCAATCCTGATCTTTTGTATTTAATCGCGACTATCAAACTCATGAGAACAACAAACGAGACTCCATCGATCGTCAGTGCAAGCCCATAGCCGACGCCCCAGGCATAGATCGTTCCCCAGAAGTCGGTGGGATTATCAAAATGGGCAAAGTACGTTGCGATATGCGGGGTTGACGCTGCTAGGAAGATCCCCTCTGATATCCAGAGCAGGTGTGTCAACCAATCAAGCATTTTTTTCATGGTTCACCTCCTTCATTTTTTTGTGTGTGTGTGCGTGTGTGAGGGTGACTCACTTCGGATTGAGCTTAATGTGTCACCCTCATTTGGTTTTGAGTGCCAATTTTATCTGAGGCATCAGCTTTCTTGCATCCCATGATGTGATGGATAAAGCCACCGCCAAACTATCAAGTGTCGTATGGCCTTCCGTGTATGCCTGTATCCCACGCTCTAGAAGAGTGGGACCCTCTTGCTCATCATCCTCTTCTGTCTCATCACTCCCTACATCAGGCAACTTATCAATGAGAGCTAGCAGTGTTTCATCACTGACCTTCCCAGCCAATGCAAGGACCGTATCAAGATTGAGTGTCATTTTGCTCTGAGCCGTTTGCTTCATAGGCAAATCGCCTAGTTCCGGCAGTCGCTGAGTCTTAGGTGCTGGTATGGACTGCTCATGCTCTAGCCACTCCGCGATAGCTCGTATGTCCTCATCAGACACGTATGGCACCTGCACAAAGAACGGCTCATCTCTCCCTTCCATGTCTACAATGACTTGTCCTTGGTCTAATGCCCTGATATCCTTGGAATATTCATTGAGCGAAAGCATCTGTGCTTGTTTGACACGCATACCATGCACTAGGCGCGTGTTGAAGAGGTCCCTAATCTCAGTTCCTCCGGTCTTCGTTGCGTTGGTAGCCTGCCCTATGCAGATTGCATAGACTTTGTGCTTGCGCCCCTCCTGGTTCAAGTCCTCAATAAGGTCTGCCAGTTCCTTGGCAACCTCATGCCACTCATCTTTTTCTTTGCTCAGCTTGCCCATGATCGCTGTAAATTCATCGATCACTAGAAGCAAGGGATATGCGCACGGTGCACCCTTCAAACGTGCCTTGAATACCTGAGAGACATGCTTGACGGCTGGTAGCGCTGAGGCTGGGTCAACGCCTGGTGAGCAGTCGAAGAAAGGCGAAAAAGAATCAATCTTCTGCATGAGAGAGTCCTCTTCGGACTTGGCATGCTTGTCGATGACTGCTAGCCTTGCACCTTGCATGAGTGCCTGAATCATCAACCAGCAGGCGCTTGTCGTTTTACCGCCGCCCTGGAGCCCCAGGATAAGAATAGCTTTCAATTGCTTCCAGGTACGCCGTATCTCTTCCCCCTTGCTGTCATGACCCAGCAGGATATCATCGTTGCCGACGCGCCCATTGACGACTAGCTCATAGCCGCTGAGCACTGGTTGCCTTTTCTGCTCTGTAGCAGGACCAGAGTCTGGTGCATCCTTCATCGGCTCGTTCTTTGGCTGCCCGTCGGGATCATCATCCTCATACACTGGCATGCCAAGCCATCGGGCTGCCTTGGACTTGAAGCTCTCACCCTTGGCATCGGGATCGCGCTCAAATCCAAGCCATCGCTCTGCAAAGTCAGCACTCGCATCTTTGAACCACTCGCCTGCCGAATTGCTGCTCATTGCCAGTTGCTCAGGGAGCCGCCGACCATAGAGCAGGGCGTGGATGGCATCATCGGAAAATGTGCTGACGCCCAGGGAGACAAAGAGTCCCCCCAGGACTGCGCCGCCATCAAAGTGGCTGGCAGCGCAAACAATGAAGCTCACTGCTCCCGTCGCACCTGTGGCAATCCATCCTGATCGAGTCCGGGGGAAGACGCGATGCTTCTCCCCTACCTTCTCAATTGCGCTACTCTCCCTCTTCACTAAATCCTTGCCCATAATAATCTCTTTATCCTCCTCGCTGCATTTTCGCCATGAAGCTGGCTTTTCGTATCAAGTGAAGTCCGATAAGCGGGAAGAACATCGCGGCAGCAGTGATACCAACTGCAAATTCAAGATGCCCAAGCCAACCGTATTGAGCACCAGGCACGCTTCCATACTTGTAGTCCGACAAGAAGTTAAAGGCGAACAATGCCCAGCTCAAGAGAAACCAGAACCTTTGCATAACCCATCCACTTGAGCCTGCAACCTCTAATGCATCGCTATACCCAACGATGAATATGAAAGAGGCAATCTGGATAATCCAGGCAATGGTGTAGGCCATGCGCTCAGCGAATGTCAGGTTAGCACTTGTCAGCAGATCGACTGGTTGCCATAAGACATACAAGTTTGGTTTGAATGCATCGATAGAACTGAGGCCCGCTAGATTCGCCTCAGTTGTCTGGACCTGGATGGTGATGGCAATGACAACTCCAAACAAGACCGTAAGTATGCCAACAATAGCGACCAGGAGAGGCGGTATCATGTAGCGCGGCGTAACACTGGCAGTGCTGTCAACAATAGTTGCACCGCCTCCGCCATATCTTCTACCAGCCATGATTTAGCCCTCCTCTGTTCTCTGATACATGGTATAGTCGATAACTTTTTCCTCATCTCGCAGGATGGCAATGAAGAGTGGATCAATCATGCACCCTTCCCATTCCAGGATTACGAAACCATGTCCGAGCTTGTCCGTCGATCCTTCATCGACCTGCACAACCTCATTGCGCTCTGCAAACCATCGTTCAAATCGCGCGATCATCCAGTCGATGTCCTCAAGGTCGGCAGTGATATACACTCCGCAAGAAACACCCTGCGACAATCGCTGAGGTGCATTGTTCGTCATTGGTTCGTATGGCACTAATTCCATTTTAAATTCTCCCTTGTTTGATCTGCCATAAAATCTCCTTTGTATCTAGGTCAGGTATGGTAAGATTCATCCCAACCTGCACTTACTCTGTGGGTTAGCCTGTGGGTTAGCCTGCTAGTTACTGGTTCGCGTTAGCTAGTAGGCGACTGTCTCAACACCTCTAAACTTCTCTAACTCTGATTGCCTGTATAGCAATCTTTTACTCACTTTTGTTTGGTGTTTTTTCAGCAAGGGCTTGACGTTTCGGTAAAACATGCCTCGCGTAATTCCCAGATATGCAGATGCACTCTTGGCGTTGTGGTATGTCTCCTGCCCTACTCTCAGCATGCTCCCTCCTTTCTATCTACAACGAACACTATTTACGATACAAACATAGTATACACAACGGACACAGTTATGTCAACGCTCTTACTCTTGTGTCTATTGTGTTGAAATTGTTTTTTGCGTTGGCTATGTTATAATAAATAATTATTGGAAGAAGAGAGGATTCATTAACATGCCAAGACCAAAGAAACAGCTAAAAGAGACCGACACGTCAACCGTGGATCGAATAAAGAAGGCGCACTATACAGCTCAGGAAGCCTACGAGCACCTAGGATTAACAAGGGATGCATTCAACAACTATGTGAGACGCAATCCTGATGAGTTCGGACGTGTCACTTTTTTCGGCTCCTATGGTTACTATAGAAGAGATAAAATTGACGCCATGAAAGAAAGATTTGAGGCTCTTATTATGGCTGCGGAGAGTAGCACTTTTGAATTTCGCCCTGCACGCATGGAGGACTTGGAAGCAGAAGACCACATGGCATACTTGAACTTTGGTGCTGGTTCTATCTCGCCAGAGCGGAATGCCTCGCGCCGTAGATACCTAGAGGTAAATCCCTATACCTCTTTTCATCTTTATAATTCCAGTACGCTTGTTGCGCTTGTCAATCTTGTTCCTTTGAAACACGAGGCCATCCTTGAATTTCGACAAGGCAAGCGCGGATGGATGTTCAAAGATGAGATGATAGAGCAATTTGAGCCAAGCGACCACATGCTCGAATGCATTATTATCGATCTTGCAACCATCACCAATGCACCCCCAGAAAAACGGGAATGGTACGCAAGCATCCTGCTACGTAGACTTGCAATTCAATTTGCGGGGTGGGGAAACAAAGGCATTGGCATCAAGAGCATCGATGCATGTGGTGGCACCTTGGAAGGCAGAAAAATACTTGAGAACGCTGGGTTTCAGCACACGGGAACCTATAAGATACCAGCCATCGGCAAGCCTGAAGTGATGTCAGATAGACCTATGTATCACATGGATATCGATGCATCTGACCTGGTACTGTTACATCGATACAAGAAAGCATTCCAGAAATGGAAAGAGTCACACTAATCCCAGCCCGCCCAACGGCGGGTTTTTTATTGCCCTCTTGACTCCCTCTCATCTATATGATACAATTTACACAACGAACACAGGCAACACTGTGAACACAATAATCAGATTAAGGAGACAGCATGCTGCATTTCATCTACAAGGGAGATGACCCGCGTTACCCTGATACGGATCTTGCCACTAGATACATTGGGACAACAGACAATCCCAATGAGAGGTTTGAACAGCATATAGGTTGCTACGGGAGCAACCGAGAGAAGCACGACTGGATACGAGAATTAAACGAATTGGGGCTTAAACCTCTCTTTGCCATCGTAGAGGTTATCTACGATGGCAAAGAGGCAGCATTTGAGAGAGAGAAGTACTGGATACAGCACTACCTTGATCGAGGATGCCAATTGCTAAATATCCTGTTAATGCCTAGCATCCCGCGTAAACAAAGGAAGAGTGAAGAGAAAACAGATAGGATGTTGTTAGATGGCATGGAAGTTGTTAAGCGTAAATGCCTACAGTGTGGATGTGAGATACTTCTTGGCTTAGACGAGATTCAGCGTGCAGATAAACTCTGCTTTTATTGCGTTCCATGTAGTTTACCCATATAGACCAGTAAAAGCCCCTGACATCTCGAACATGTCAGGGGCTAGTTCGGAGCCCTCAAGCCCCTAAGTTAAGAAAGCAGATTAATCATGACACAACCTGCTACAAAATTGCAACCCTCTACTAACAACCTCACCCAGCAGAAACCTACCCACAATGTACGCTTGAACATCGCACAACCCGTCATCTACGGGACCTGTGGGCACTTGGCTAGAAATCCCCGATACAGCTGCGGCACCCCTCGATGTTCACAGTATGCATGGTAAGGAGGCACCCATGAACTACGCACAGCATCCATCATTGAACGAAGTCCAGGACTACATCGCAATGCAAGGTCCTGCTATTGAAGCAGCAAGGGAGGCAAGAAAAAACATCCGCAATGCCATGCACTATGTGCGAGAGCACTTTGAACGCACTGAAGTCAGGGAAGTGGCAGAGAGGCGTCCAATGCTTCACTGCGAAGATCTCATTGAAGACGGTGCATGGCTTGGCAGTCTGTGCTGTCAACAATGTCATGCGAGGGGAGCAAGAATTCATGATGGCTATCTCAGATGTCCAGTGATTCTGTGCTGCAAGGCTTCCTTGATGCTCGAGGGAGGAACGCCGCAACACGGGGTGGATTATGCTTTTGCCGATGAAGATGGCTTCGATGGCAGCGACCTCGATGATTCCGAAGTAGTTCAATAGCCAATTCAAAGAGAAGCAGCGACTTGCAATGACTGCAGTGCGCTGCTTCTCTGTCTAGACACTATGTCTATATATTGATTTCCCAGATTTCCTGGATAGCCTTGCCATCGGTGTTACTCAGCGGATTATAGATCCAATAGAGTAAGTGCACATTGGACGGGATAACATAGGCCTCCTGCCCTGACAGATCCATCGATGGAGAGACATCGCCACCAAGGGCCGGTCCAGGAACGTCAGGGATTCCTAGCTGTTTCACAAAGTTGCTATTCCCCTGCTTATCCTGCAAGACGAACTGCATGCCCGCGATATTCTGCACCTCTGATGAGATGTTCTTGACATGTTCATCCAGCACTAGAAAGCGGTCCCCATCCTTTAGATCAGGGAACATCTCTGCACTCTGCGAATACTTGGCGGGGTCAATGATGGTCGCTGACTTCAAGGTGACTTCCCAGGGCTCTGCCTTGACGGTCTCACCGACTTTGTGGAAGGTCACTGCTGTCGGTGAAGGCTTTGCAGGAGCAGTGGGTGCAGGACGTTCAGTGTTGTCAGGGCTGGCGCAGCTGGCAAGGATGCACAGCAGGGGCAGGGCTATAAATAGATATTTCACAAATATTCCTTTCTCGTTACACAAGATACATAGATGCAAATATGTACATCTATTGCAGAACGAGTTGAGAGGGATGGGGATAACAAGAACATGCGTTCAATGCGTTACACAAGGTTATCCCTTGAGTTTTCCATGCCGTCGCAGAAGGTCGATGGCTGATCGTTGCTGTGGCGGGGTGAACCAGTTCGAGAATCGTCCTGGGGCCGTTGGGATCTTGGTTCGTTCAAGTTGTTCGCCACGTATGCCATTCTTGAGCATGCCTTCAAAGACCGTCTTGGATATGCCAAGGGAGGCAGCGAAATCGGTGGAATGCAGAGTACCTGCGGGGAGATCGGTGGGACTCTTTGTCTCTACAATGCGATTCTGGGGGATTGAATGTGTGGACTTGTCTACTTCTGTCTTTCCCTGCTGAGTGGGTTCTGACGTTGTCTGGTGATGACTGGTCAGCATTCTCATCGTCTCTTCCAACTCTGCTACTCTATTCTCAAGATCTGCTACCCTGCCGAGAAGTTCTGACTGGTCATGGTCGGGAGTAGTGGTCTTGACTGGTGCTGACTGGACAAATTGGAGACGTTTGCGTTTGTGTTTCTCGACCTCTGATTCAGGTATGATAAATTGGTTATCCTCTCCCTTGGTGGCGATGATCTTATTCTCTTCAATTCTACGCAGGATAGTTTTATATGAGATGCCTATCTCTTGGGCCGCGTTGGTAGCATTATAGTAGCGCATTGACCACTCCTGCCTATTGATGTCCATCCCAAAATACCACAAGCTCTTCCTTGCCTGTCAACGAATTTGCGTTCTAGTGCCTTGACAGCCCTGCTATCCCTGATTTACAATGGAGCACATTGATACATATCATCATGAGGAGGACACATTGACTGAAGAACATACTTTTGAAGAACTAAACGATGAGCAGCTGGCTGATGTCGTTGGTGGCGTTGACATCGGCGGCGTTGACATTGCCAATATTGTCGTCTCGCAGGCGCTTCAAGGCAATACCGTGCAGGCGTCGGTGCCCGTGAGTATTGCACCGAGGTGCCGTGTGACGGCACCGGTGGTCGTTAGTTAGCCTATTTCTGGGCAACAAAAACAGCCCTTCTCCCTAATTGACAGGGAGAAGGGCTGTGTGATTCTTGGATAGTCAAGGTTTACCACTGAAGATCGTCTTCAGTGTCCTGCTCAGTGCAGTCATTGCCAGCAATGCGGCGCTCCATGGTAGCCATGGATTGCCAGTGATCTGCGTCGCGTTCATTGCCTTCCTGGACAGATTGGGCTTGCAGGGATTCGAACTCTTGCACGTGGGAGTCCTGGGAGGGCAATCGGAGTATATCAAACATTGTGCCACTCCTTTGGCTTGCTTTGTCTTCAGTGCAGCACCTTGCTTTGCAGTGTGATCGGTGCTATACTGAGGGTAGTTTAACGCATTCGGTATGCCCCTGCACTTCCCTCGCCCGGCAGTGCAGGGGCAAAACATTTTCAGGGATGAGCATCGAGCCATTCAACGACTTCTGCGAAGTCTTCAATGAGAGCATTGATCGCTTCATTGATGGGTCCTTGAAGACTTTCGTTGATCTGCTTGATACGTGTGCGATAGGAATTGACAAGCTCAAAATGGAACCAGAGTACCAAGCCTTTGCGCTCCGACTCAGGGACCTCCTTGACAAAGCCATAATAAGCCCCAACCCCTAAGCGTCGTACTTGCCGCTTCAGCTCCCTTGCACTCTGCAATTTGTCGCACACACTGATGAGCAGTGCATGCGTGGACATTTCACTGATGTGATCGAGATAGTCCATCTTGCGCCCCTGCCAGGGTGCCTTCTCTTTTCCGGGGTCACCAGTGCCCTCCTCTGTCAGGGACTCAACTAGATTCAGAACTTCGGGACTACATTCAACGACAATGCGACCCCATGGAAACTTCTCTGATTGGTCCTCGATTGCATCGTGTAGCAGTGCAGACGCAACGACGGTCTCCGCCGCAGGGTCATCAACGGCAAAGCATCCCCAGCCCATCCCTGCGACTTCCATGAGGTGACTCATGTATGCTGCATCGGGCACAATGGATGCCTTGCGACTTTGCTTGCCGTGAAGCTCAAGGGCAAGGGTGAATGCGCGTTCTACTAGTGTTGTCAAATGATTGCTCCTTTTTCTATCTAATAATATGCAACTAACTGAAGCTCCTGCTCTGCAGCAGACTGAAAAAGAGATGCAAGATCGCGCACTTCACGGGCAGTCACACCGTAGTAGCCCAAGTCCTCAGATGGAGCATCCTGCTGCCAACATTGCGCGTTCCCGTTCCATGCCTGATCGGGATGCGCTTGCACCAGGGCAGACAGCTTTTCTGCAATTTGCGCAACCTCATCACGGTTGGACCCAGAATAGAGATTGGTATCTAGATTCTGCTCAAAGAATTGCACATAGACCTTGCCACGGAAGCTACCATCACTGCCATGCCCTGAGAATATGCCTCCGCAAAGATGAAGATCTTCAGGAAAGCTGATTTGATCGGGGCTGGGCACTGTGCGCTTAAAGTAGTTATCGAGACCCATTTGAGAATCCTCTCTCCATGCCTTCCCTGCAAGTCGGGGAAGGCATGGACTGCATGGACTAGTCGATCAATTGACCTATCTTGTAATCAGGCGAATGTGAAACCGAGACAATATCAGATGATGAACGACAATTATTATTACTGCTCAATGTCAATTAAAAAGCAGTTACCCCCCCCTGTGTCGCCTTCGTTCCCTGCGGACACTTCTAGCGGGGCTTCCTAACCAGTCGGGTCAAGCCTATGATGGTCCTGTAGTTATTAGACATCAGCGGCAAGAATAATTGTCGTTTATCAATAAGATTGCAATTTTGGGTCCCACACCGCTATAGCACCGTAGGCATGAAACACGGCATGCCCCACCGTGAAAGCTGTAGGTAAGGACAACGGGCCATTGATCTTCAGCAATGATCCACCCTGCAGACCACCGCTTGCCTTGATCTCAGCGAGACGCGCATCGGCATCCTTGACAATCTGGGCATTCGTGGCAGGATCGCCGAATGCCGTGCGAAGGATGGATTGATCAGACTCGAATTGAATGTTGATGCTTGACATGATAGAAATTCTCCTTTTCGAGATAAATTGAAACACTCCAGGGTATCGCTGCGATACCCATCGGCCCCTTGGCCTGCACCGACATTCCCCGATGATCCGAGAAATGCCGAGACTGACAAAGAGACTACACTGACTTCCAGGGCAAGCCCCATCGACTACTCAATGCATTCATTGCCACGTTGTAGGCAAACTGGCTAGAGCCAGGATAGAGCCACCAACGAGACTTGTGTTGTGCTACCCATCGATCTTCGGTGCAATCGTAGCCTGCCAGGAAGATCACTACTGTGCCACTGCCATCCTTGAAGTGATACTGCGGTGGCAATGGACGAACATGCTCGCTGCCCTTGTAGGCAGGAAGTTCGAACTCCAGGTCGAAGCCCAGCGCTGCCATGAAAGCCTTGACTTCAGTGGCATCGGGGCAAGTCTGTGAGAAGGCATGGAGGTCGGTGAGACTACGGGCGGGTGACTGGATCATGATTGACATCTTTCCTGCTCTTCCTTCTGAGCTTCTTCTTTGTGCTCACTGCATATATCGATGCTCGTTTGCAGATAGCCCTGCGGGTGCAGCTTCCATGTTGCCTCGTTGTCGCACGGTCCGTTGTCATCTCCAATCTGACAGAGACGGAAATGACCGTCCTTATGCTCTAGAAACAAGTTCACTGCTCTCCTCGCTTTCTTGAACTACTTCTAAAACACCTGAGCAGAACCACTGCATTTCACCGATATCCCTGAACGCATCTGAGAACGCAGTGCTCTCAATGGCAGCGTGGCGCGTCTGTGATGCCTCGTTGAGATGGACAAGGACTTCGCCGCTCTCTGCTTTGACCACCGTGCCTGCAAGGCCTGCGAATGCCAATGAGATGCCAGCGGACTGGCAGCGAGAGGCAGAGACGGTCACTGGTGTACCGGGGACTTCGGTGGCAGGGTTGCGCATTGACGCAAAATCTAACATAATACCCCACGGTTCGCTCATTTTTTGGTCAAATCCGCTTGTGAAGCCGAGTGCCAAGGCTCTCGTATTCGCCATTTTCACATGAACAAACTGGAATGTCGCGTTGGCTTCATAAGGAACTAGCGAACGGAGGGTAATAAGGGTGTCTTTCTAGACTTGGGCTCTCTGCAAAGCTGTGGGAGGCAGGCAGAGAGCCTTGACGCACTAATAGGGAAAATCAATGGACTCGTTGTCTTGTGCCTCTGCAATCATTGACTCCGCAGTGGATGCAGTGAACGGGTTGGGGTCCTCCTCTTCTTCGATTGCGGAGGCCTCATAGGGCACCAAGACTTCAGATTGACCTTGCAGCCATTCTAGAAGTGCTTTCCCTTGTGGCGACTCGACATGCCAAGACTTCAGGACTGTTCAACAACTCTGCAATCTCTGCCATCTCAGCGGGTGTCAATGCCCTCTCTGTCTTTTCCTCGGACTCGGTGTCTTGACACTGGTCTTCATCGGCCTCTTCAAACAAGGTGTCGATGGATTGCAGGGTGACCCCGGATGGGAGATTAAAAGCGAACATACCTTTGTACCTCTTCTACATGCTTTCTGAGATAAACCGTTGTCTTATTGATATCGAAGCACAGCTGTACCTCGATCCATTCCAGGGGATCGCTGCCATCCTTGTCAGTCCATTGAATGGCATATTCGCTTTGCGGGCTTTGATATCCTGGCTCGCAGATCTCTGCATTCTCTGGCAACTCAATCATCGTGATGCCAAGGGCACTGTCAATGATTGCACCGTGACTTCGCAGAAACTTCAGTGCCTCATCAGAGACATACCCTGCAGCGATCGTAACTTTACTTGACATAGAAAATTTTCCTTTCATTAAGAACAACTCTTGACACAATCTACAGTAACTATCTCATTAGCCGAAACTCTTGAGCCACATTGAGAGGCACCGACATCAGTGAATCCTCTTTGCTCTGCCTTGTCGGCTCATTGGAGACCGGGGACATCGCTGCAAGTTCGTTGCTCCGCGTTGCTGCAGCTTGTTCTGCGCGGCGGGCAAGGGAACCGAAGAGCCTGACAATGTACCCTGGCTTGCAGCTGGTATCAACGAGATGCGGCTCGACGCCGTGAGATAGCCTACGGGACTCTGCGTTGTACAGCTCAATGAGTGCCTCGTGGCTCAGTGATGCCAGA
>JGI25382J43887_10000006_pt1 | contig 38582 bp, 41 predicted proteins | sample GraSoi013_1_40cm_3_FD_43887 | JGI IMG/M metagenome (IMG submission 43887) | reverse complement strand
GTTAAGGGAAACCTCTGATCCTCGAAATCGCCTATTATCAGCCCTGATCGCGATTCCGGCACTAGCACTCTGATTCTCCCCTGATTCGTTCGGAATGCTGCCATCTTTCCCAGGCTATCCGAACCAGAATTGTGCCCCGATCAATCGGACTCGCCTATTATCACTACCAGACAGGAAATCGTCTCTAGAAAAAAGGGGGTATTGCACAGAGCATCCCGCGACGCAAGAGCGGACAATCCGACAACCCCCCGAACCCAAAATCGCCTAAAGGATAAGCCGTCAGGCTATCTCTCGTTGTCTCTTCCTCCACAACAGAGTCTTCTTCCCGTCCAACACATACAAGACCCTGTGGAAGGGAATCTGAGTCTCCCCATCCCGCAATAGGAACGAGCCCTTTCCCAGTCTGGCAATCTCCGAGACCCTGATGATCATTTGATCGTCCACCGCGCCCCGATGAACGTAGGCGAGTTCGAATTCTGAAGGATCACTTCCACCGCGCATAATTTTCGAAAGGATGGCCTTCAGAGGATGCTCCTTCATGGACTGATAACTGAACGGTCAGAAGAAGGGTTTTTCGATTGAGCGAGGACAAGGCTAAATGATTCCCGTATCCCAGAGCTCGTACTTTCGAAACGGGAAAAGTGAGTTTCGTGGATCCAAGGATACTTCGAAAAGAGGTAATCACATCAGCTCTAATCGCTGACGTCTGGACCATCTGGACAACACCTGAAGGAATAACCAGTTTTCTCGCCCCGAAAGCAAACATCAAACTCGAAGTCCAAGGACCCTACGAGATATTCTTCGACCCCGAAGCTCCGTTAGGATTTAGAGGAACAGAAGGCTGCAAACTACTCGGATTCGACCCAATGAAGATACTGTCCGCAGAATGGAAAGCTCCGCCAGAGTTCCCCAACGTTCGAAGACAGAACACCCGCGTCGACATCTACTTCGAAAGAGTTGAGGCATTGAGCAAAGTCCGCGTCGAGCATTCCGCCTGGCAAGAAGGAGAGGAATGGGACGCAGCCTACGAGTTCTTCGACCGCGCATGGGACCTTGATCTCGCCAGAATGCAGCAGAGATTATCATCCGGACCAATCGACTGGAGGAAGCCTTACGTTCCAGCATGGCACCGCTTGCACGAGCAAAGAATTCGAGACCACGTCCCAGTCGAGACTCCAAAGCAGAGACTCCAATAATCCACCCTGATCAACATCGGCGCTAGCTTTATAGCAAAACGGCAAGAAGGCCGAACGCTGACGCAATTATGAGCGATGACATCTACATGCCTGGAGCGACAACCGTCGGGCTCGTATGCAAAGAAGGAGCCATACTCGGCTCCGAGCGGAGATACGCGTACGGAACATTCGTCATGAGCAAGGTAGCCAAGAAAGTCTTCAAGATAACAGACAACATCGGAATAGGCTGCGCTGGGATAATAGGAGACATGCAAGTCCTCTCACGCGAAGCATTAGCTTACATGAACATCTTCGAATACGAACGAGGAAGAGCTGGAACGGTAAAGAACACAGCCAAACTAATGGCCAACCTGCTCTCAGCGAGACGCTTCATGCCCTATCTCGCCCAGACCATAATCGCAGGCGTAGACAACAGCGTACCAAGCCTATTCGTCATGGACCCCATCGGATCCGTGCTCGAAGACAAGTTCGCCGCAGTCGGAACCGGCGCAGAAGTCGCCATGGGAGTTCTAGAATCAGAATACCGAGAAGGATTATCGGTTGACGAAGCCCGCCCGCTCATCCTGCGAGCCATAAGATCCGCCCTCGCTCGAGACATTTCAAGCGGAGACGGAGTCGATCTGCTCGTAATAACAGAGAGCGGGATAAAGGAAGAATCCCATAAGCTCGTCAAAGAGAAAAACGAGTAACCGGAACCCTGTTTTAATACCGCGAAGCTCAGCGGAGCGGAAGCTCGCAACATGCTGTCAAAAAAGGACCTGACCTCAATCCAGAAAGACCTGTCCCAATATGATCGCGCGCGTGAAAGAGTCCTCGATCTTTCCAGAGCCGCCACGAGAATGGCGTCATCCTCAATTCTCGAGATTCATAGGGGAGACTTGAAGGCAGCAAACTCCATACTCGAACAAGCCCAGAAGACCCTTCAGGAGATCGAAAAACTGTCCGCTGATGCCCCGGAGCTTCGAAGTTCGAACGGAGTCATAGTTGCATTCCAAGAGTACGTGGAAGCGATCACTCTGCGCAAGGTTTCGCGGAACGAAGGAATTGTATCGATCGCAGAGTCCGGCGCCGACCACCGAAGCTACATGCTCGGCCTCCTAGACGCCGTCGGAGAATTCCGCAGAATGGCACTAAACTCTCTCCGAAAAGGCGACGTTGGAAAAGCGGAGAAACTTCTCGACGCGATGGAAGGAGTGTATGATGACCTGCAAACGCTGGAGCATACATCGATTGTGCCTACGTTCAGAGTCAAAATGGACGCAGCCAGGCGAATCATTGAGACCACGAGAGGAGACGTTGTCACGGAAGTTAGACGATTCTCGCTCGAACAGGCCCTAGACCGTCTTGGAAAGAAGATAGAAAAACAGTAAGTGATTCTCGACCATCAGTTGAGAAGTCGAATCTGGAAATGAAACCGTCCCATCTGTTGGCTCTATACAAACTGTCCGAGATGGGGGCCGCAGACAAGGAAGTCATCTGTAGCACGTCAGACGTGGCGAAGGGAATTGGAGGCTCTCAACAGACCGCCTCCCGGCGTCTTATTGAGATGGAAAAACTGGGCTTGATAGAGAGGGCTCGAACTGGACGCGACCAGAAGGTCAGAATCACCGGAGAAGGACTTCGCCAGTTATCTGACATGTACGTCAACCTCAGGCGAGTCTTTGAAGTGCCCAAGAAAGACTTGATCATAACTGGTACAGTGTTCACCGGGCTCTCCGAGGGCTCGTATTACATGAGTCTCGATGGATACCGGAAACAGTTCATATCCAAACTAGGATTCGACCCCTTTCCGGGCACCCTCAACCTTAGAGTCGGCAAGGAAGATCTAAACAGTCGAAAAATCCTCGACACGTACCCTTTCGTTTACATCGAAGGCTTCGCCAATGAAAAACGAAGTTACGGACCAGCGAAATGCTTCAGAGCCATCGTCAACGACGAGGTCAAGAGCGCAATCGTCCTTCCGATACGAGCACACTACGGCGAGGACGTTGTCGAACTAATTGCACCAGTATCGCTGCGGAAACAGTTCAAACTTGTCGACGGAGACAAAGTGCGCGTCCGAGTCCCCATAAAACCCTAGGACGCCGTGAATGATCTTGCGATCTTTTTCTTTAGATTCGAACTACTGTTGAGACCGGTCGGCCCAAACCTTCGTATCCGAACGACCTTGATCGGCAACCCCTGTTTCGTGATGAGTCTTGTAACGGCGGTTCGTATTTCGTCCTGGTCGTAGCCGACGCAGACTATGTTCGGCTTGACCTCTTTGAGGATGCCGAGAAGGTCAATTTCCTCCCTTCCCAGAATCGCACGATCTACAGCTCTCAACGCACCAACAAGCTCCCTCCTCTGATCCTCAGGGATAACCGGACCCTTCCCTTTCCTACGAAACACAGTCTTGTCACGGGCGACAACGACTACGAGCTTGGATCCAGGTCCTCCTTTTCTCTTAGACTCCTGTAGAAATCTAAGATGTCCGAGATGTAGAAGATCAAAAACGCCGGTGGCTAGCACTGTCTTCCTCGGTGGCAAGACCGAAACGGGATAAACCTGCGAGTAGAGAGAATAAGAACGCTTTCTCAACGGGAAGCTATACGCTTAGCCCTTTCTTGAGATCTCCTTTTGGCTCATACTTCAGCATCATGGCTTGTTTCGATGAAGCCTCTGGAGCTTCGCCTTTCTTCGAAGTGATAGTAACTGGAGTGTATCCACTTATGATCCCATAGACAACCCCGTCATCTCCCCTCTCGGTGCAGTGCACCTGGAGCTTGTAGAGAGGCTCCCTGTGAGTGAACACCATCTTGGTAGTCTCAGCGTTGGTGATGATGACTCGACCGCCGCAAGTGGGACAAGCGAACCTTTCTTGTCTAGCGATCTTTAGACCGCAGTCAGGGCACCAGACATCCTCGTCTCTTCGTGCTATGAAAATCGACTGCCAAACACCGACGTGCTTTCTGGGACTGCACGCGTCCCACTCGGACATCGTCATTCGCGTCACCCTGAATGCCCATGCTGCCTCCTCCTTCCACTTGTTGACGTGCTCGGCTCTGTCCTCGCATGTCTTGTGGAAGAAGCTCCTCTGGCCTTCCTGGTTGAACGAGGCAGAGACAGGCTCCTCCCTATGAATGGGCTTGCCGCATACCGCGCAGTTCTCCATGTATCTCGACGATTAGTAGACTCGGCCCGCGATATCAGGAGAGTGTTACCCAAACGATCTGTTCCGGCTAAAACTCTGCTAACTGAAGAAATTTCAAGGCGTCGAGAAGACCCTCCGCATAAGCGATGCACGCGAGCGCAGTCACAGGTTTCCTGTCGCCCAAATAGTGCTTGGCGTCTCTCGCATAGTCCCGTGCAAGATCCGAAACATAATCTAGTTGAGGAGAGGAAACAGTTCCAGGATTCCTTTTGACCTTCAAGGCTCGCAACGACTTTGTCGTTGCCTCCAGATATTTCGCGGCTCTCTCTCCTGACCGCTCCCTCATTTCAACGCCTCCAAATCCTCATCTTCCGCCCCGCAAAACACTTTCAAAGCTTCAGCCTCCATGAAATGGAGCCTACCGGGGATCACGAGACAGTGAGGAGCTCGCCCGAAGTCTTGGTTCTCAAGTTTTCCAAGCTTCGCTGACAGCACGAACTGGTCTTCGGACCCTAACCGCGCCACACCAATTCCCATCCGGCTCTCGAGTGTGCGATCTGCAGTTACCAGTTTCGCCGCCGCCTCCCCTATCGTCAGCTGCTGCGCCATTTCCGGTCGAACGTCGAGAAGAATGAGAGTGTGAAGTCCCCTCGTCTTGTTATCACGAACAGTGTCCAGCAACGAGTCCGGCACGCCAGGCTCTTGCGGGAGGGTTACGGATTTTCCGAACTTGTAGCTCTGAAGACCTGTGGCTCCGCATACGGCAGACGTTACCGACGGGCCGTGAATGATCTTTGAGGGAATACCCTTCTTCGCAAGTTCCAATCTGACAGAAATGTGAGTCGTTGCAATCATCGGATCTCCAGGAACCAGGAAAGCAACTCTCTCCCTTTTCGCAGCCTCAACAATCCGCTTGCCGCCTTCGTCCTCCAGTTGAGTTCGACCTAGCACGACAATCCTCTTTCCGAGTAGAAGCTCAAGCTTCTTAATATCCAAACCTGGCATGATGTTGGTGTAGAACTCTGCGAAAACACTGCCTGCCCGTCGAGCCTCCTCGAGCCCCTCGATGGTGAGGCCTCTTTCATCGTTCAAGCCTAGGCCGATAAATGCGACACTCATAGAGACAGGGAGATGAATTGTTTGCTAAAAGCTCGCTTTCGTAACCCTACCGCTGTTTCGTGCCTGTCCCCTTCGACGGCAGCCCGGAGCCTGCTCCTCCCTTGTCTTTCTCATNCACTGGCTTTCCGTCCGGTTTGGCCGGCGCAGCGGTACTCGGAACCCGCTTTTCAGATGACTGACCCGACTTGAGCTTCAAATGCTGCAGCTTTCCCCGCAGGATACCGAAGCGTGAGACTCGGAAGACAAGTCCTCGCCCTCTNGCTATCTCGAATGAGACCGTCTCGGATGCTATTCGTCTCCGTTCCATTTTCAGAACTGTGAGGTACCTAACCCCCTTTCTTCCTGTTCTTACCAGAGTGAGTTCGATAACGCCGTCCGCTATACTCTTGATCTTCGCAATGGAATCCTCCGGTATCGCTCCCCTCGAAGCAGTCAGGATGAAGAGACCCCCCGTCTTCTTCACCTTCGCTCCAACAGTTTGCAAGAAGTTTATCGCTTGCTTCGCCTCGACCCCGTTAAAGATCGGCGTGAGCGAGTCGAGAATGAGTGTCACAGGGGCATTCTTCGCCTTCGTTATGAAAGAGGTAACTTGAATGTTGAGCTCGGTGAGGTCCGACGGATCCCTCAACGCCCCTTCGCCCTGCCCCGCGAGCCCTGAATAACAATCGATTATTTTCAATCGCCCCTTCCGAAGATGGGAGATAATGTCCCACCCAAACTCTCCCATACGCCCCTGAACGTCTTCAGGGAATGCGTCATACGACAAGAACGCGCATGGTCTTCCAGCCTCAAGCTCGTCATGCAACAACTCATACGAGAGAACGGTTTTTCCGCTTCCTGGATCCCCGAGCAACAAGAGACTTGACCCGCGAGGAATCGGCCCTCCGATCATCTGCTCGAGATGCTCGAACCCCTCAAGAGACGTATCATAGCGCTTCAACACAACGATTCCGCCGAGCAAAGCCACCACTCCACCAATAACGAATGGAAGGTAGCCCAGCGGAGAAGTTACAACGTCTACTCTTACAGACGTGTCGAAGTTGGGTCCAGTGTTCCCGAAACCATCATTGAGACTGTACGCATTGATTCCAACGGTCCAAGAACCACCTGGGTCAAAAGTAGAGACCGAATAGCCTGTAGGAGTATAGAATCCGAGACGGTTCGCGTCGTAGACCGCGGTGAGGTTCGCAACGGTTGTCCCTGAGGGATTCTTGACCGAGACCACATATTGGCCTGCGGTTAGAAACGTCCCGCTGGAACCCGAGTATTTTATCCGAAAGTAGGGGAAGACCGTGTCCCCCGTGGAAAAGGTAGTGGTTGGAACGCCCTTGGAGTTGTAGGTGACCATGGCGTCAACAAACAAGTCGCTTTTTGCAATCGTAGCATTTGCTGGAAGACTTACTCCAGAGTTCTGGCTAGTGTCCCTGGCACGTACTATTATTGTCCAAGAACCAAGCGGGTCATTCATCAAGACTTGATAGGTAATGGAATACACCCCGTTTGTAGAGCTAACCTCGGGAAGAGTAAGTTGCCCGTTCGATGGAGTGTCTACAGTTACCGTCGCGCCGGCTACGGCCCCCAAGGAGTTCGCCACGGTCGCGGTGATTGTCAACGTCTGACCCCTTTGGACAATTGTCCCAGAGGCTGGTTGAGACACTACGACGCTCATCATTGCAGTTACCGTGAACTGGCCCGTGGCAACGTTCGCTATGTTCGTCGGCGACGTCTGATTTACGGCAACGTTGTAGACACCACCGACGTTGGTTGCAACAGTACCGTTCAGCGGGGTCCAAGAAGTTGAAGTCGACGAATACTGGACGGACACGCTACCCGACCCCCTATTGTCCGTGGATACTGCCTGGTTAGTAATCGCGGAACCGGTGCCGTTGGGCTTCTGCACGCTAATTGTGACTGTATAGAATGTGTTCCTATTGCCGTTAGTCACAGTTACCAGGATATTGACGGTGTTACCTAGGCTTGTCGTTGTCGGGCTTATCGTTAGGGAATAAGGCGCGATACCGTGTACCTGGACTACGAATACCGTGATTGGGAGCAGCACTAGTACTAGTAGGATAACGTATGGTTTCATCAGCACCCAGCCTAAGTAACCTGCAGCATCATCCACGAAGCGGCTATCCAAGGTGTCGGGGAAGGCTTGTGTTACCGAAACGGAAGCAGGCGAGGGACACCAACGCTTCTCTCGAAGCTGAGGAAAGATCGCCTCTGGCCCAAGAGTAGCGTGCGTGACATCGTTCTTCCTTAACCCTCATCCCTTGATCGACTAAGGTCAAGAATTCCTCGCCCCATCATCCACTTTGGTCCGGATCAATTTTGCGACCAGAAACGGTAACCCTTATTAGAAATTCGGCCGGGACCGAGCCTTCGGCGGGTTCGTGGGCCCGTAAACCGGACAAGTATACTGGTCTAGTCGGGCAGCTCAGCCAGGTAGAGCAGCAGACTCTAGGGCTGAAGCTCTTAACCTGAAGGACGAGTCCATTCGACTCGTTCGGGGAATGGTCGAGGGTTCAAATCCCTCCGGGCCCGCCAAAGCTATCGCGCTTTTCCGCCTATCCTGATTGAGCAAAACATAGAATTCCGGCTCTGGGCTGTTCTCCGAACGGTTATAGGCTGCCAAATCGAATATCCTTCTCGTGCAACAGACTAACTCGCCTCTCTCGAACGATATTGTCCGGGAGTTCGTAATCGCAGGTCACGGAAATCTGGAAAAGGTGCGGAAAATGCTAGAGGAGAATCCGGAGCTACTTAACGCATCGTACGCTTGGAGCGAGACCGACCATGAGACAGCGATCCAAGGTGCAGCCCAAGTAGGCAGCGCAACTATCGCGACGCACCTGCTCGAGCGAGGAGCGCCTCTTGAAATCTGCACGGCGGCAATGCTAGGACGNAGGGANGAGGTAGAAAGAAGAATCACCGACAGGTCCGATAGCATNAACTCCAAGGGAGCCCANGGCATTCCCCTCTTGCCCCATGCAGCCTGGAGCGGCGATCTCGANCTTGTCCAATTCCTGTTCCGAAGCGGAGCNAAAACCGGATCGTCTTCCGCACTCCACAACGCAGTTGCAAGAGGCTACTACCACTTGGTCGTCTGGCTGGTCGAAAACGCTAGCCCGGATCTAAATTCGAAGAACTTTCAGGGAAAGAGTCCCCTTTCGNTCGCGATCGAAAGAAAACATGAAACCATTGCTCAACTCCTGAGAGAGCGTGGCAGTAAGGAATAGTCAGCGAGACAGCATCAACCATCAGTCACAGCCCAGTACNCCTTGAAAGAGGATCATTGAGCGATTGAAAATCCGCAAGCCAGTCGAAAAAGGCCAGAGGCGACCTTCCTGCTCCAAACACGGCCCATACAACGGTCCTTACTGCCAAGAATGCTACGAACGCGCCATGAGCGGCGAAGTTACCAGCAAGACTACGCCATCGAGCTAAAATAATCCCGGTCTCCAACCCATTCAAGCAGCATAGTGACCAGCGAATGTCTCGCCTGAATCCAAGAGAATCGACGGACCGTGGACCACAACACACCAAACAATGGTGAGTTCGTTTTGAAAACAATCGCTCAGAATGAAACTAGAAGGGCGCCTCCTGATTACTCGAAAGATTTTGAGACCCTTGAAAAAATGGAATGGGCGTTCTCAAGAGGCGATGTTAGCTTCTTCAAGACAGTACTCGACCGTAGACCGAGCCTGCTTCTTAGAATACACGCGGTCTGCATACTTGCAGATATGAAAGATGAGAGAGCTGTTCCGGCACTCTGCGAGACTTTGAAAGAGGATCCAAGCCCTCTAGTTAGGCATGAAGCGGCGTTCTCCCTTGGCCAGTTGGAGTTCAAATCCGCAGTTTCCGCTCTAATGGATGCTATGGCGAACGACGAGAGTGTCCTCGTAAGGCATGAATCAGCAGTCGCTCTCGGGTCTATTGGAGATGAGACAGCTCGCCCCGGTCTGATAGACAGACTCCAAGATGCAGACGAAGATGTACGATTGTCCGCGGAGGTTGCCTTGGCAGATCTCGATTTTCTCGAGCGACTCAGAGCACGAACCAGCAGGCGATAAGTGCCGAGTATCACAGTTGAGCCGAAACGAGGGGGACCCAGACAACCTCCAGGAAAACGTGTCTCTCAACATTCCTAAGACGCAGGGAGAGAACGCGATCCAAATCCTCGCAAAACTGAAGCTGCTGAACAGAAAACTTGCACCACAAACAACAGGTGATGTGCTTCACGTGCCGCTCTCCCGAGCACCACAACCGGAGGAACAAAACCAGCTTGATAGAGCCCTAGGCAAGCAAAACCTATCGAAAGAAAAATTTGCTTCCAAGTCGCGATCTGTTGGATCGCTGGAGGAAGTTCTAGCGCAGCAACTGCCGTCGAGCATTGTTCCACTCGTATCAAAGTCGTTCGATGTCATCGGAGACATCGCTATCATAGAGCTATCTCCAACAACCGAGCCGTTCGAAAAGGACATCGCGGAAGCATTGATGAAGGTACACAAGAACGTCAAGACAGTCTACTCAAAGGCCGGAGCGATAACCGATAACCAGCGATTGCGGCCTCTCCATCACGTGCTCGGGGCCGCTCGAACTGAGACCATCCACAAAGAGTTAGGGTGCCGCTTCAAGATCGATATTTCGAAAGCCTTCTTCTCCCCCCGTCTCTCCTCTGAGCACAATAGAGTCGCCGAACAAGTCCGTCCGGGCGAATGCGTTGTCGACATGTTTGCTGGTGTGGGCTCATTTTCGATTCTGATTGCAAGACGATTGGAAGACGTACAAGTCAATGCCATCGATGCGAACCTCGAGGCGGTTAAGCTGATCCGAGAGAATGCGAAGCTGAACAGGGTCCAAGACCGGGTAAAAGTATGGCCGGGCGATGCTCGGACCGTCATCAAAGACAATCTCCTTGGAATAGCCTCGCGGGTAATAATGAACCACCCCTCACAAGCGAGGGGGTTTCTCGAACCCGCCTGTGAAACGCTTAGACGCGACGGAGGAATACTGCACTATTACACGTTCGCAGACGGCTTGGACAGTGAGTCAAAAGCCAGAAAAGAACTTACGAATGCCATTGACAGTTCAGTTTGGACAGTTGAGAATCCCATAGCTACGCATAAGGTGAGAGGCGTCGCTCCGATGAAGTGGCAGATTGCGGTAGATGCGAAACTTGAGCCGGCCTAGGTCTCGACAGCCAACTCAACCAATATCTTCCGGCCTGGATCTTGAAGTAATTCTACCAGTGATTTTGGAAGATCCGCCGCTACTCGATCGGCATGCACCATTAGCGTCCTGTCGGATAAGAAACCGCTCTTTCTAACCACGATGTCTGTCGGATGGGAAAACGTCAAGCCCTGCGCGCCATGTCCCTCTGTCGAGAATCGATGACCGCCAATCATCAGAGTTAGACGGGCTGTAGAGCTTTCGCTGGAAAGAGCGTTTTTCATAGCTTGAGGCAAGTCTCTCAATCCTGCGGAAGACCCAACCGCGATGATGCAATTTCCATTCTTACCAAGGGTAGACTCCTTTGTAAGCTCCAAGGTTGTTGGATGTGTCGACAATACAGCGTGATGCCCGCGAGCGTAGAACCTGAAGTTCATTGATACTTACAATAGACAAACTAGAGAGTCTAATATGCTCAGCCTTGCTTTGACGGGCCGGAGGGATGATCGAGGTCCTTAGATTTCGCAAGTGAAAGAGAAAGAATGGTCCAGGCGCTCGTCGCAGAAGGGGTCCTCAAAACCCGCGAGGTCGTCGATGCAATGAGAAAGGTGCGGCGAGAACTGTTCGCATCCACTAACCTTCGCCAATACGCCTACAGTGATACTCCTTTGCCAACGGATCATGGCCAGACAATCAGTGCGCCACTCGGCTGACCAGCCGGGCGTTACATGGTGGCCATAATGGACGAGGCATTGGAGCTACGGCAAGGGATGAAGGTGCTAGAAGTAGGTGCAGGGAGCGGATACCATGCCGCTACTATCGCAGAAATAGTCGGGGAATCAGGACACGTTTTCACGGTTGAATACGTCGACAAACTGGTCGCGATTGCGAGGAATAACCTGGGTCAAGCAGGATACGCCAACCATGTCACGCTAGTCCAAGGCGATGGATCGTTAGGTTACGCAGAGCGAGCCCCCTTTGACAGAATACTGGTGACAGCGGCAGCACCCAAGATTCCGCCCCCCTTACTGGAACAGTTGAAGCCCAACGGAATCCTAGTTATGCCTGTAGGAGGAAGAATGTTCCCGCAAGAACTTGTCCGGGTCAGGAAAAAACCTGATGGAGCCTTAGAGCGGGATTCCTTGGGAGGAGTCGCATTCGTTCCTCTCGTCGGGAAATTCGGCTTCAGTGATTAACTACCGAAGAATGACTCAAGCGTTTTCTTACCACTGTCTTTGGCCATTGCTGTCCTTGCCCTCTCTACCGCAGTGCGGACTCTCTCCTCGTTGAAGTCTCTCTCTCCGCACAGGAACCGCACAAGAGATTCAACATCGGATTTCCCCCAATTCAAAGCGTAATTCGAAGTGACCGCAGGTTTCAGAAAGATCTCTCTAATTCTATCCAGCTCCGGCGGCGGAACCACATCCTTATTCGATTCAGCAATCCTCTCAATCGTACCGCGCTCTCGAACCAGCTTCAAGGCCGTCTTTGGCCCGATTCCCTTGAAACCGTCAGGGTTAAAATCGGTTCCAATGAGAATCCCCAAGTCTACGAGTTGTTCTCGCGACAGCTGTAGAGCTTGCAAAGTTGATGCAAGGTCTACCAATTCCGGTTCTACCTGAACGTAGGCCTCTCGCATAGGCAGCTTTCTTTTTCCGCTTATCGCTAGATTCCGAACGAGCCTCCGAGCCCCGAATAGCAATGAATCGTAATCCTGGCTGACCGCAGCCCAAACATCCCCGCGAGCCGCCATATAGGCGGCCTGAGCCTCTCCTTCAGATGGAGCTTGGACGATCGGGACGCCCAGGTACTGGAGAAGTTTGTGAGCATCATCAATCATCAAATCCTTAAGGCTGGAGCTCGCCTGAGCATACCGCTTCGCTTCCTCAAACTTTCCCGTTGATAATGCGGATTCGTATCTCGTAGTGGCTTCAACCTTGATGACTTGTCTTCGCTTGATCTCCGTGTCTTTGAGACTCGGGGGCTTTCCATCGAAGACATACGCGAGTCTGATTCCTCTCTCTGCCAAGTTGGTCGTTCGGTAAAGGAGCCCACTCAAGTGACTCGTAACTCTACTCTGCCGGTCCATCAAGGGCTCCCCGGTGGGCCCGCGAATTATCGCGAGAAACTGGTAGAGCGCGTTGTGGGCATCGACCGCGAAAGTCTTTCCTGAAAACTCATCCAGCGAACTCTTGGACCGAGTAATAATGTCCCCCAGATCTACGCCCAAAGCTTCGCACTACTCTCGATTGCTAGCGCTATCCTCTCTCCATCCGGTATTCGCCTACCCTGTTCGCAATCAGTGCCGCGACCGCTCCAGCACCCACTCCTCCATCAATATTGACTACCGCCATTCCCAGGGAGCAGGACTGCAACATAGCAGCTAGGGCCGCGAGACCTTTTTCCCCGAACCCATAGCTTCTGGAAGTAGGGACCCCTATCACGGGGACATCCACAATTCCCGCGACGACGGTAGGGAGCGCGCCTTCACGACCAGCAACTACCAGGATAACATCAGAGTCCCACCTTAGAAGGTCGCGGACTGGCTCGAACAAGCGATGAATCCCTGCAACGCCCACATCATTGAAAGACCTCGTCAGGCATCCCATTTCTCGAGCGGTAACCTCAGCTTCCTCGGCTACGGGGATGTCCGAAGTCCCTGCAGTCAATATCCCAACCCTACCCCCGCTACTCCTCGACTTGTAGCCTTTCGATTTCACAATCATTAGTCGAGACCGTGGAAAGTATTCGACTTTAGACCCGTTTCCGGTGACAGCTCTAACAGCTCTAACTTGGGATGCGTCACAACGACTGATAATTGCGCGCCCGGTCTGTTTTACCATTTCCTGACTAATCTTCGCAACTTCGCGAGCGAGCTTNCCCTCGGCCAGAATGACCTCGGGAAGTCCTTTGCGTTTTTCACGTCCGACNTCAAGATTCGCAAAGCGAGACAGGCTNGCGATAGCAAGCATTCTTTCCTTCGTTTCCAATAGTCTCCGGCTTCGCTCAAACTTCNTCAGGGAAGACATCAATCATTCCTTTTCTTCGCGCGTAAACTGTTTAAATCGTCATGAGTGGCGTGTCTTGAATATGTCGCTTAGCCCTGTTAGGGCAGGTTTGCAGGTGAAGATAGACAAGGCTGTTCAGATTATCGGGCAATTCAACGGAGCTGTTGTTGCCCTATCTGCCGGAGTGGACAGCTCGCTAGTCGCTGCTCTAGCAAGCAAGGCGCTCGGGGATCGCGTTGTTGCAATAACAGCCGTCTCCGAGTCTCTCGCCCCGGGAGAGATTGAAATCGCGAAAAAAACAGCGCGACACATCGGAATCAGACACGTTGTTGTCACAACCGATGAGGTCCACAACGCAAGTTACGCGGCGAACCCCTCGAACAGATGCTATTACTGCAAGGATACACTCTTTCGCGAACTGAGACGCCAAGCTGACAACTCCGGATTCAAGGCGATTCTTGATGGAACCCAGCTTGACGATCTCGGGGATGTTAGGCCCGGACTTCTTGCTGCTAAGCAGGCTGGCGTAAGAAGCCCTCTTGCAGAAGCAGGTTTCTCCAAGAGAGACGTGCGAGAGACCGCTCACCTTCTAGGGCTTGAGGTTTGGGACAAACCAGCAATGCCTTGCCTATCATCCAGAATATCACACGGCGAAGAGATCACTGTCGAGAAGCTATCTCAAGTTGGAAAAGCGGAATCGGTGGTGAAGCGTATCAGTGGTGCCCGAGACATAAGGGTCAGGCATCATGGAGAGGTTGCGGCAATCGAAGTGTCCCAAGAAGAGCTACCATTGTTTCATCGAGACGGTTTAATGAAACAAGTGGAAAAGGACCTTGGACTAATAGGGTTCACAAGGGTNACTCTCGGTCCACGCAAAACCACAAGGAGACAAGCCACTGCAGTGGTAGGGCAGGACTACCTGCTTCCAATAANTAACATGTCAAATCATNGATATGAGCGTTGAGAACTGCGGGATCAACAATGAGTGATCGAACGCCTGTGCTTGCGAGCANAGCGTTCAATCGGGCCTGAAAACGTTTTTAAGCCATCAGAAACCGATGCGACATCAAATCTTTCCGTTTCTCGGAAAGCCCTGATCTAATATAAGAACAACTGGACACACGAAGAGTTGGAAAAACTGAGACTACCAAAGATGAGCATTCTCAAATGACAACCACAATCGGCGTCGTCTGCAAGGACGGAGTCATTCTTACGACGGACACTCGAGCCACCATGGGATCCTTTGTCGCTCATAAACACGCCAAGAAAGTCTATCGGATCGACCATCACCTAGCCATGACGATCGCAGGGACGGTAGGAGATGCACAGGCATTGGTGGAAATGCTTAGAGCCAACTCTTCACTCTACAGGCTTGACCTCGCAAGGCCAATCCCGGTGAACTCCGCAGCGAGACTGGTCTCTAACATTCTCTTCGGCGCCAGATATTACCCTCTTGGAGTCCAGGCCCTAATCGGAGGAGTGGACGACAGTGGAGGGCACATCTACGCGCTGGATCCTCTTGGAAGCATGATGGAGGAGAAATACGTCTCAACCGGATCCGGATCTCCGGTTGCCTACGGAGTCCTCGAGTCAGAGTGGAAAGACTCAATGAACGTGAAGGAGTCGATTCCGATAGTTGTCAGAGCAGTCGATTCAGCAATGAAAAGAGATTCTGCAAGCGGCGACAGTTTCGACGTAGCCATAATCACGAAGGAAGGATACAGGGAACTGCCAGAGGACGAGAAGAAGCACATCCTGCACGCCTGATCCCTTCTTTCGAACCTTCCCCAGATATCACAGTCGTAGAGAGAATTGACTAGAACCTACAATGACGTGCACGCAAAGATACGCGAGACCATCGTAGAACACATGCCGAAAGACGCAGAGATAACTCGTATAGAATTCGAAGGTCCACGACTCGCAATCTACGTAAAAAACGTGGGTCTGCTCGCTGAACAGAACTATGTTGTGACTGAGATCGTCAACCTACTTCACAAGAGAATTGTCATCAGATCTGATCAATCTATACGCCTTCCAGAACGAGAGGCCGAAGCGTACATTCGAAAAATCATTCCCCTAGAAGCTGAGATCTCCTCGATCAACTTCGACCCTAGCCTCGGAGAGGTGGTGGTAGAAGCAGCCAAGCCTGGCGTGGCAATCGGGAAGGAGGCTACCGTCTTGCAACAGGTCGTGAAAGAGACAAGATGGCGACCAAGGATCCTTAGAGCCCCACCCCTGCACTCAAAGATCATTTCAAGCACTCGACACATCCTTCACACCGAAAGCGAAGAGCGCAGCAGGATCCTCCGTGACGTCGGCGAAAGGATCTTTCGCCCCACTTTTAGCAAAGCCGGCTATGTTAGGCTCGTAACCCTCGGAGCATTTCATGAGGTGGGACGAGCGGCCATGCTCATCCAAGCAGGATCAAGTAGCGTCCTGCTAGACAGTGGAATAAACCCTGGAGCCCAAGACCCAACTTCTGCATACCCACGATTCGATACTGACGAATTTGACCTGGAAAAGTTGGACGCAGTAGTCATATCTCACGCCCACCTTGACCACTGCGGAATACTCCCCTTCCTCTACAAGTATGGCTATGACGGACCGGTCTACTGCTCGGAACCCACACAAACCCTCATGACGCTTCACCAGCTGGACTATCTCGATGTTCACAGCAGGGAAGGCGAACATTCTCCCTACGACCAAAAAGACGTCAGAGAGGTCGTAACTCACACCATTCCCCTGCGCTACAATGTAGTGACAGACGTGGCTCCGGACATCAAACTCACCTTCCATAACGCGGGCCATATTCTAGGAAGCGCCATGGTCCATCTCCACATCGGTGAGGGTCTCCACAACATAGTCTACAGCGCCGACTTCAAGTTCGGTCGAACTATGATGCTCGACCCAGCCACAGCTCTGTTCCCGAGAGCTGAAACACTCATCATCGAGAGCACGTATGGGGGTCCTGACGACATTATGCCTGACAGAGAGGGAGTGGAGGGCAAGCTGGTCAGCATCGTCAATGACACAGTAGAGAAAGGAGGAAAAGTGCTGATACCAGTCCCCGCAGTCGGACGAGCTCAAGAAATAATGCTCGTCCTAGACGCGTACATGAAGAACGGAGCTCTCAGAGAACTCCCGATCTACATCGAGGGAATGGTCAATGAGGCAACCGCAATCCACACGGCCTTCCCTGAATACCTAGTTCGCGACATCAAAGAACAGATTCTTCACAAGGACATCAACCCGTTCCAATCTGAATACTTCCATCCAGTAACTCACCCGAGCGATAGAGAGGAAATCATCGCCGGTGGCCCATGCGTAATCATCGCCACATCTGGAATGCTCGAAGGTGGACCCGCGATAGACTATTTCCGACACCTTGCACCAGACCCGAGAAATACACTTGCCTACGTGAGCTACCAAGTGGACGGTACGCTAGGAAACAGAATCAAGAATGGTCTCAAAGAAGTCTCTCTCTATGCCCACGATGGCAAAATGGAAATGGTCAAGGTGAACATGAGGGTAGAATCAATAGAAGGATTTTCAGGGCATTCAGACAGGAACCAACTTCTGGGATTCATCAAGAGAATGTCTCCCAAGCCAACCAAGATCATCGTCAATCATGGGGAAAGAAGAAAGTCTGACCTTTTCGCTCAGAACGTCAACCGCATATTCGGGATCAAAACAGTCGTCCCTGATGTTCTCGAGTCAATAAGGCTCCGATAATAGACTGGAAGGTCAACGGGTTCCAGGCACGGCTTCGTTCTGAAGAGGCACGGCCGGGATCGCCGCTTCGGACGAGGCGGCTTCCTTCCTCCAAACCCTCACACCCGCTGGAGTTATGACGATCCGCTCCTCCCCTAGACGAGCAATGTCTCCCCCCAACGATTTCGTGTAGTCCGTTAGCTCGGTGATTGCCAGTTTTGTCTCTTCTACGCTCCTTCGCGCCAAGGGAGTGATTCTTACGATGAGAATATTGCCAATCCTAACTTCCCCCTTTATNGTCTCTACGTCGTCCAGCTCCTGAAGAGGGAGGGCTTTCACGTAGATCGTAGAATGCTGCATTTGGGAAGGATCAGCTAGGCTCCGTGAGCTTATCAACGGGCCTGGACCAGATTCAACTTTAAACATTTCCCTGACTATTTTCGATAGAAAGCGTCAACTCGAGCTCGGCGCGGTCGGGCCTTTGGGCCTTATGACTTCCCAAATAATGTCCCCGACGTAATGGATGTTCTCGACGACCTTACCCTTCTTTGTCGCTGCCATTGAACCCGATCCTATGAGGGCTCTTCCCACCGCGAGGTATTTGCCGTGCTTCTCGTCCACGACCACCAAGAGCTGCCTTTCGCTAAACTCTCCATTTACCTTCCGGATTCCTGGGGCCATGATATCGGCCCCTCCTACCACATGTGGAACAGCGCCCATATCGACGACGATCCTTGGCATACTGTCGAGGGCAGACGTATTGGTCAATACTGGTGCAAGTTCGCCTTTTCGCCTGAAAGCGACGGCGAGGCCATCGACAAATATGATTTCGGAGTCCTTGACAGTCTCTATTTCTACTCTGGATTTNTGGGTGAGATGTTGTTGGTTCGGAAGACGTCGCAACTCTTCAATCAGAGGCTTTGAGTCGCGATCTTTGAGTATTGTTCTAACTGTCAAGACTTTTCAGAATCAACCGAGAGAGACAATCTTTAAAAGAGTACCTTCGCCGACAACCGCCACTCTCCGGTTGAACGATGAATGTCTGAAGTTGCAGCGAAGATCTTCGAAGAGAGCCTGAACAAAGTCGTACTTGTCCAGCTCAAGGGCGGACGAAGCGTTAGAGGGAGACTCTACAGCTTCGACCAGCACATGAACCTAGTACTGGAAGACGCAGAGGACGTCACCAATGCGGAATCGACCAAGAAGCTCGGCACCATAATAGTTCGAGGAGACAACGTCGTCCTCGTGTCCCCGCCACCGAAGCGCTAGAATTTTCATTTTATCGTCATTCACACTGGTTCGACATAGTCGGTCTCTTTAAACCGATAGGAACTTGAGTCATGATTTGTTGCCCTTCGAAGACGAGAGAATAACTGCGTCTCGACATTCGGTGGATAAATTTCAGCGGGCCCAGAGAGATGTGTTGGAATTTCTGTGCTGTAAGCTTCGAACGCGACTCACAATTCAAGGCTTAGGATGGTGCCCATTTAGCTAAGCTCGAACCCGACGACTTACAAAGGTTAAATAGAATCCGCCCGGCAGTCGCCGTTTCACACCGTGAAAAGTCTTGATTCGGGGGGCCTTGTGCGTAATGCTCATAATTCTATCTCTGATGCCCGTCGTTCCCCAATCACTAAGCTCACAACCTCAACTCCCGGCGCACCCGATGCAGGCCTTGCCTCCTGTTGTAGGCCAGGACCCTAACGGGACCCTCGTAGCCTTCAACGCAACTCGAGCGCAATTCGACCTCTATACCCAGCAGACTCCTGGCCGAACCGACTCCGGAGCAGGTGGAACCCTGACCTGGTTCGGAGGTAACTTCACCGGCGTTTCCGGAACAGGATTCAACGTTACCCTCCCAAACGGCACTGCCAGTGAGAACGTTACTTGGCCTATAGTCAACATACCACACGGGAACTTCTCTTCGACTACCTACCTCAAGTTCGACTGGAGAGGTAACCTTGGAAACGGGACCAAAGCGAGCTATCTGGTCTATAACGGCACGAGACTTGCCACCATTTTCAACATTACAAGGATCAATCAGACACCGATCACTGGAGGTCCTCCGTCGGTTACCACTGGAACTCCCCCCGTTAGTTGTAGCGCCACTGACGAGTGCTTGGACGTTTCCAGCTTCATCGGGTTCAATCTTACATTGACCTTTCTGTTCAGCTCGAACTCGACCGGAAAGGGACTTAGCGTCAGAGTGAGCGATATCCAGGTTGCTTCGGCGGACCTAAGCCCCAGCAGTTCGTTCTCACACTCAATGAGGTTCGACCCAACAAATTCGACCAGAGTCGTCCATACCGCCGACCTCACGCTTCAGTACAATGCCACAGTAACATATCGCAAGCCGAACACGGCAACGGGCCATTTGAACCACACCTGGGCCCAAACGGTCGTTTCCTACTACTATCCCGACTCATACCAACAAATCGGCATCAAGCAGAATGGTACGTCCCTGTCACTCGCTTTCCCTCTCGCTCAGGGGAAGTGTTCGGCTTCTTTCTGCACTAATTCACAATTCATCGCCCTGAACATGACAAGCCCGAATGCAGCACTCAGGGCCAATATCAACATAGCAGCGAACACCGTCAACATCGAAGCAGGGGTTCAAACCACACTAGGCGGTGTCCCTACCGGCTACTGGGGTCCGGGTGACCATCTTCAAGTGAAGGTCAATCTTCGTCAAGGGGTCAACGTCACTGGGGCCAACATAGTGTCCGCTAACAAGACAAATGTCGTCCGACTTACCCAAACATTCACGGCCACCAAGCGAGGAATCTCCCTCGAAAACTTCACCAATCCACTCCCTCAAGACACCACTTTGCTAGGTCTATGGACACTGAACAGCACTTTCATCAATGGTTACGACTACGGGTTCAACTCCACCACGTTCACGCTCGAACAGCTCGGAGTCACTGGGTTCACATATTCTGGAAGCAATCAACGCTTGAGCACTGGAGGAACGCTAACCTATGCGTCCAACTCAGCGGCCGCAATAAACGTCAATGGCTATGTCTTTGCAGTTGACAGTGGATCAGGAGCTGCGCCGATATCGACGCCGACAGTAACCAGCGGTACTGGAATCTATGTTTCCAATATCACCCTACTCAACGGAGTGTTCACTTCAGGGGCACAACTGATCATGACATTCACCCTCATCAACCCGACAACAACCGCTATGAAAGCAAACCTAACCATAGACCACGAATGGGTCAGCAACGTCTCACACGGTTCAAGCGCGACCATTGCCGTGCCGTCTGGCGCCGACACATTCACCCTCAAACCCGCCTACGTCTACAGGCTGAATGCAACATTCACTCCCGGCGGCATCCAGATAATTCTTACCGGCATTTCCAGCGGTGGCAACAGTGTGTCTGCCAATCTCCCACCAGGCAACCCTCCCGTAACAAGTCTCAGACAACACTCAGGTCTGTTCAAGATAACCGTCAACAGCGAACCTGTCTCAGCGTTATCCCCTTGCGTTCCATCGTGCAGTAACAGCTTCGAATCTCCTGCCTACGCCTACGTCTTAGTTAGTCCTCCTGTTCCAGGAAGGCTCCTAGCCTCAGGAAGTTTTACATCGATATCAGGTGGAACCTACTCTACAATAATTAGTTCTGGCAGGATACTCGGCGCAAGCAAGTTGATCTTCTTGTCGTTAGGAACAGATCCCAACGGTCTCGCGATTACGGTCCAAGACAAATCGACGCAAGAGTCAACAATTCTTCAGTCAAGTATCGACAATATCCCCACCGCAACTCAGAACCAGCCCATGACCATAACCCTGCATTTGGCAAGCAACTCGACAACGATAGACATGAACATCACGATCAGCTTGAACGTGGAGGGGCGTGGAGTTGTCCAAAGCCAATCGGGAATCTACATCCAACACGGTATGAAAAAGGACGTTTCCTTCAACTTCAACGCGCCCCCCACCGTAGGAGTGTATTCTCTAACATTCTTCTCTCCCGACTACGGCGCCCCCTTAATCACAGGAACCCTCCAGGTCTCGGTCCTACAAAGCAGCCTCCAAGTAATCATTCCCGCGATCATAGGGGTCGCGGCCGCAATTGTCATACTCCTGTCCTTCCTTTTCCGAAAGAAACCACAGGAAGTCCCGTTATCCTCTGGTAAGGACAAGCCATCCGGAGGAAAGACTTCGAAGCCGAATCCGGGACCTCCAAGCTCGAAATCCTTAACTTGAACTGAGAGCCAATTACTAGAATTCTTTGGTCAGCGTCATGGAGTCCGGCCCGGAAGAACCATTAGGCGAACCCTTACCAGCGGAAGCTCCGCCTCGAGAACGAAACCCGGGCGGGCTAATTTATGAATGCATAAACTGCGGATCGAAGCTCACTGCCGACCAACTTGCAATGACGCCGGAAATCAAATGCCCCTTCTGCGGCTACAGAATACTTCGAAAAGTACGACCTCCAATCGTGAAGCACGTGAAGGCACGATAGCAAGGCAAAATATCCGTGCGGAAAGCGGAAATAACTTACCCGCGCCTTTCTGGTCAAGTCTGAGCCGAAAAACCGTGCGGCAACAAATCAAAGACAAGTACAAGCTATTGTCCGAGACTGCCCGGCGAAGAGGATTCTTCTGGGGCTCATTCGAGATCTACGGCGGCCTCAGCGGATTTCTAGATCTAGGGCCACTAGGCGTCGGACTGAAGAGACAGATAGAAGATAGATGGCGTGAATTCTTCCTTCGACGCCACGGGTTCATCGAAGTCTCGACTCCTATAATCACCCCGCACAAGGTCTTGGAAGCTTCGGGTCACGTTGAGAACTTCAAAGACCCGATGACGGAGTGCAGTAACTGCCACAGAAGATTCAGAGCGGACCAACTGGTCAAGGAAGCTACCGGCCTAGAGACTGAAGGAATGAGTCTGGAACAACTTGGCTCGCTCCTGAAGGAAAGACACGTGAAGTGTCCTGAATGTGGCGGAGAATTGGGGTCCCCTCAATATTTCATGACAATGTTCAAGACTAGCATAGGTCCGTACGGCGAGGATCCCGCCTACGGCCGCCCGGAGGCGGCTCAGGGAATATTCGTCAACTTCCGCCGAATCTTTGAGACTATGAGAGAGAAGTTTCCAATCGGAATAGCACAAGTTGGGACGGTCCTCCGCAACGAAATATCACCTAGACAGGGCCCTTTACGATTGCGTGAGTTCACGATAATGGATTTCGAGCTCTTCTTCGACCCAGAAGAGCCTGACTGTCCCTACCTCGACGAGGTCGCATCTGACGAGCTATCGATCGTTACGGAAGAAAATAGGAAGGAAGGCACAGAAAACGCGATCAGCGTTGAGGTAGGCGAAGCGGTCAAGAAACAATTGATCAAGGCACCATGGGCAGCATACTTCATGGCACTCTCAAAACGGTTCCTGAACCAGCTAGGCGTCGAGGGGCAACATCAAAGATTTTTCGAAAAACTTCCGACCGAAAGAGCCCACTATTCAGCCCAAACATTCGACCACGAAGTTAGGCTGGACCGCTGGGGCTGGACTGAAGTCGCAGGTTTCGCTTACAGAACAGACTACGACTTGCGAAAACACATGGAAGCCACTGGAGAAGACTTGCGAGTCTTCAAACCCTATCCAACACCCCGGGTCCGTCAGGTCAAATCGATCAGGGCAAATCACCAGAACATCAGAAAGCTCTTTCAAGAAGAAACAGGAAGAGTCGCCGATCTAATATCCAAAGACGACCCGGAAAAACTACTGAGAGCCAAGAAGGCCGGACAGCCGGTAAAAATCGGGTCGTACACTGTGCCCCCAGACTGTTTCGACGTAGTTCAGGAGGAGGTAAAGGAAACAGGCACCCGCTTTCTACCACACGTAATAGAGCCAAGCTTCGGGGTGGAACGTCTCCTCTACACGACCCTCGAATACAACCTCACAATGAGGGAAGATAGAATCATTCTACGTCTCCCATTCAACCTCGCTCCCATACAGGCGTCCGTCTTTCCCCTGGTAAACAAGGATGGGTTGCCAAAGCGGGCAACGGAGGTGCTCGAAGCGCTCATCGCCAACGGGCTGAGAGTAGACTATGACGAATCAGGCTCCATAGGAAGAAGATATGCCAGGGCGGATGAGGCCGGCGTACCTCTTGGAATCACCATAGACTATGATACCCTCAAAGACGACACGGTCACAGTCCGAGATCGTGATAGCTGGAACCAAATGAGAACCCCTATAGGAACGCTCTCATCGACCATCCACACTATAGTGAAAGAAGGTTTCAAACCCTCAAAATGACCTAGACTAGACTGCTGCTAGTTTTTTATGGCAAGGATAGCTCCACGTTGCGAGATAGTGCTACTTGATGACCTTTCCAGTCGAAACCGAAGCAAACATACGACGAAGAATACTCGACATCTGCAGAGAACAAACTAGAAACGTCGTGGACATAACGCGCGAACTAGCCCTGATGACCGACAACGTTTCGGACGGAAAGGCAAAGGAAGCCAAGGAACACTACCAAAACATGCTAAAGATTCTAGGAGACTTCGAAGGAACCAAAAAGAAACTTCTGGAAGAGGTGGCTTCTTTCGGAACCCTCCTGAGCAACCGGGAGGATTTCATCAGACTCATTTTCAAGATCGGCGAGGTAGCCGACTATGCGCAGGGCATTGGTTACCGGCTCTCTGCAGTGATCGACCGGAACTGGAAGGTCGACAAGAAATACACCAAGCGGCTGGCCGAACTGAACGCTCTAGTTCTTGAGGAGATGTCCAAAATAAGAGAGACGGTGATGTCCCTCGGGTTCAACCCAACTAAAGCCATGGAGCTCTCCAGAGGCGTCGAGGAAACGGAAAAGAAAGTCGATACGGCTTATCGATCTCTCGACCTCGAAGTACTAGACGAGAAGATTCCCTTACGAACTCTCCTTCTAGTCAGAGATCTTAGCGCTCATATGGAGAATATGGCCGACCTAGGAGTGGACGTTGTAGACCTGATCAGGGTAATCGCCCTGACGGCCTAGAAAGATCATGAAGTCCACGACCCTCCAAGGCGAAGCGGAACTTATCGGAACCCGCCTCATCGTATGGGACGCAAAGACCGGGCTTGACATTTACCGCTCGGGATTCTTCGGAAAACCAGTCGGAATACCAAAACCAAAACCAGACCAAGACTTCGAAGTCCCGCTTCTGCTCGACCTCATGGAAGGACTCTATCTCCTCGAGCACCACAGAATATCCGTAATTGACGGAAGGACCAAAGAACCTGTTCGCAAATCACTCTTACTGAGAGAGGCTAGAGAGACCTATCGTGGATTCAGCCAAGCATACCAAGTATACAAGGACTTGAGAAACAAAGGCTACATCGTCACCCCCGGAATAAAGTTCGGCGCTGACTTTGCCGTATACGAGCACGGACCTGGAATTGATCATGCTCCGTTCATCGTCTCGGTCGAAGATCCCGAGTCCATCATGGGGCCCTTCGAGGTAGTCCGAGCTGGAAGGCTAGCAACGACCGTTAGGAAGCAATTCATCATCGCAATTCCAGATACTAAGATGGACGAGATAAGATATCTCGTTTTTAGCTGGTTCAAAGCCTAACTCGAGGCATCATAGCAGCCTATCGCCGCTCCTCTGAGCATTCCTTAGGAATGAAAGAGCGAAGTCGCGTGCGTGTCGCTCAGTTCCTCTGTGTTTTCCGTCTACATGTCTCAAGTGATGGTAGAATTCATGGATCAGAACGTATGGATCAAAAAGGTATTCTTCACTCGACATGTAAATCGTCCGCTCTTTGTGCACGTAGCATCCAAGAGCCCTTTTCTCCCCCTTGGGTAGACCNATCCTCAGAGTAGGCCGTTCTACTCGATAGTGTGCGCAGAGGGCGTCTAGCGCTTCCTCAGGCCTTTTCTCAATTGCAATGAGCCTTACAATCTTTCCCTGAAACATGGCCTCTTCAAAGGCATTTCTTGGCGCTGAGCGTGTCGGGCTCAGAGCTTCTCAACTACCGTTGTGACGACCTCGTATTCCATGCGCTAGTGCGAAAGACATTGGCGTTTTCGCAATGCAACTCTTTAAGGTTCTTTGAACAGAACTCTTCTCTCGACCTGTAATGTGGGAGAGAATACGCGATCTCTTTGAGGCTCATCCCGAACGGCTGCAAGTTGCCAGGTTTCTGCTCCAAAATGGGCTCTCAGTCAAAGGCGACAAGATCTACGTCAATGAAGTCGAGGTCCCGACCCTCAAAGTTGCAAGAGTGGTCGGAGTCGACCGGCGTACCATAAAAGAGACGATTCGAACGATCAACATGGACAAAGAAATCAAGCTGGTCTTTTCGGGACTAGAGTCAGCGGGGCCTTCGTTTCGAGCTGTGGCCAAGCAGATGGGGTTAGGAGTGGTTGAGATAGCATCGGACAATCCGAACGAGAGCGGAATTCTTGCAAATGTCGCCAGAGTCCTGGCTAACCACGGCATAAGCATTAGACAGGCGCTCGTCGATGACCCTGAAATCAATCCAGATCCTAAGCTCACTCTGATTGCGGACCGAGTTATCCCTGGGAAGGCTATCCCACTGATTTTGAAAATTAGAGGAGTTACCAAAGTGTCGGTCTACTAGTTACCGGAACTCACAAGGTTACTAAAGGTAACATTTATAGCTCAATTTCGTTACCTAGAGTAACGAATAAAGGTCAAGCCGATGATACTGCAACTTAGCATATCCGCAGAAACTCAACACGTGTCCGCTCAGGACATTCTCGACTACAGGACATTCGCCCAAAGACATCAACGCCTAAACGAGAAGAACGAACTCAGACAATTCGAACGATTTCACGCCGCTAGACATCTGATTTCTCAAGAAATGGACACCTACCTAGACGCAAAACTGACACCCGACGACCCCTCCCGAACAATGACCGTCGACGTATGCGGAGTCAAGAACGGAACCCTGACAGCCGTATTCTGTCAAACCGCAGGACTAGATGAGCCGCTCGCAAGATCCATCGAGACAATCAACAAAGCTCAGAACGCCAGCGCCGTGATTCTTCTCCCCCGAGAATTGGATCAGCCAGTGCTCAAAGAATCGATGCGCGCCGCCCTCGAAAAAGGNAAGGTTACAATGGAAGTGCTCGGCTGGTTCGATGACACGTTTGAAGAAACATTTCGGGAAACCCTGGGTCTCATAGAGCTCTTAGGAAACGAAACGAGAATGAGAATGCTAGCGCCACTCCTTGAGAAGTCCGGGGCAAAAAGAGACTATCGGACTAGGATAAACCCGAAGCTCGTCTACCACAACATCGCCGCTCTTTCCGAGGCAGGCCTCCTCGACGAAAACAACGAGGGAACATATGAACTGAGTCAATTCGGGAAGACNATCCTCGCGGAATTCATCACGTTTCTGGAGAAGACACGGAAGACCCTCGATGAGTCAAAGACCGGGAGGTGAAACATGATTGAGTGAAGATGAATTCTTTTCCAATTGGCTACGACGTCGATGGCGATTTCCAACAGCCAATCTCTTTGACGAGCTCGAGCAAGACTTTGAAGCGATGTTCAAAGACCTAGAGCTTCCAAAGGATCTTGTCCGAGAGCGAAAACTTCCTGACGGCGGCACCGTGAGAGAAATGGGACCATTCGTCTACGGCTACTCGTTCAGCATGGGTCCCGACGGGAAACCAGTGATCAGAGAGTTCGGCAATGTCAAACCCTCCCTGAAAGGAGGACCAATGGGCGCGGTAAGGCCCCAGCTCGACGTGAAAGAGGACCGAGAACCTCTAGTTGACACCATCGTCAACCCAGACACGGTGAAAGTTGTGGCCGAACTTCCCGGCGTCGAAAAACCAGATATCTCCCTAGAATGCGACGGACATAAGCTGACGCTGAAAGTTGACACGGACAAACGACGCTACTACAAGGAGCTAGAGCTTCCGGTCGAAGTAGATCCCGACACATCAAAGGCGTCTTATAAGAACGGCGTGCTCGAGCTATTGCTGACAAGGAAGAAGTCGGGGTCCAAAGCCAAACAGATAGCTATCGACTAGTCTGGGAGTATCACTCCCCCGACCCTTTTTTGGACCAAGAGTCCCATCCAATCCCTTCAGACGACCTGGATAGTCTTCGTATGCGGGAAAGAAAGCGAGACGCAGACCTAAGTCTTAACCACTACTGACGGCGGTTTAGTCGCATGGTCCCAGGCGACTTGGTGATCAGCCCGGCCGAGCATAAATCTAGGATTGAGAAAATCCGGAATCAATTGAAGAGATCTAGAAGCGCGGCNCTCTATCTTACGAATCCCACCCGGATTCTCTACACTACTGGATTTAGCCACATCTCGACAGAAAGACCTCTAGCACTGGTCATTCCTCAAGACGGTTCGATTTTCATGATGGGACCTCATCTAGAAGAGGACCACGTGAAACAAGACTCGTCCCTCATAGAGGAGTTCTTCAGTTATCCTGACTACCCTGGCACCATTCATCCGATACGTCACTTTGTAAAGATACTAAAAGAAAAAGGACTGGCAGGATCGAAAATCGCAACGGACTCATTTGACGGAGCAGCCGGAGGCTGGGGCTACCGAGGTCCCTCCCTGCGGGACTTGCTAAAACGATCAAAGATGGTCGACGGCAANGGTATCGTCGACAATCTTAGANGGGTAAAGTCGAGACAGGAGATATACTTGTTGAAGGAGAGCTCTCGCTGGGCGGAAAAAGCCCACGATCTCCTGATGGAAAACATCGCACCGGGCAGACATGATGCGCTGATTGGTATGAAGGCGAGCTACGATGCCTTGACATGGATGATGAAGAAGCTTGGAGCGACATATCGTCAACTCAAGTGGGGCCTTTCACCTGTGGTTGTGGGCTGCCGGGGACAGGTTGGACCTGGGTCGGCCATACCTCACGCCGTCTTCTCAAAACGCATGATCCGGAGAGGAGACGTGTTGGTTACAGAGGCCGGAGTTGAGGTTGGGGGATACACGAGTGAGTTGGAGCGAACAGTTATCGTCGGAAGGGCCGGGCAAAGAGAGAGAAAATACTTCGAAGTCATGCTGAAAGCCCAAGACGCTGCACTAGGATCATTCAAGGCCGGTACTCCTTGTTTCCAGGTCGATACTGCCGCAAGGAAAGCTGTTGGAAACACAGGTTTCGCTGGTACCCTTCGCCATCACGTAGGGCACGGAATTGGAATCGATGGCCACGAACCTCCCTGGCTCGACCCGGGAGACAGGACGATCATGAAGACAGGAATGGTGTTTTCGTGTGAGCCAGCGCTCTACATTCCAGGGCTTGCTGGGTTCCGACACTCCGACACCATAGAGATCACCAAAAATGGAATGAAATTCATTACTGAATACCCGCGCAGCCTCGAAGAGCTGACGGTCTAGAAAGACTGTACAGAAACAGGATCTAAGTCCACAAAGCGTTAGGCAGAGCCTTCTCAACTGGGGGAGAAACCTGATGATCATGATACGTCTCTCCGCAGTGAGGGCACTTGAGATTCCTTCGCCACATCCGGTAAATCAGCTTGAGCCCAACGTAGGTCAGAGCGAAAACAACAACACCCGCGATAGCAGAAGCGATTGCAGAGTCAACGTTCATTATGAAGATGAAATAATGAATGTCAACCAATTCAGGAAGCCTCGACTAAGACGCGAGCGATGTGTGGACACACGAGTGGACAGTATTTGGCGCTCATACGCTATAATGCGAAACTGGCGGTATAAACCTACCTCAGAGTGAAAGTCGCAAATTAAGTCGAGATGTAGCTGTTTATTGAAAAGTATATCCTACCGATACAAAGAGACGGTCGGGTTCTTGCGAACCGTACTTAGGGCTGGCTGTTTGCTGGAGTAGTTTGAACCGGTTTCAAGACCTCGTCCGCGTGAGTGATCTTCACAAGCCCCTTCAGTAAGAGCCTGTTAGTAACCTTCGCGCAGACATCGCAGTCTTTACCCGGACAATACCCCTTGAGAAAGTTCTCGCATTTCCAGCGGTAATTCTCTATCTCAACAGTGGACATACCAGTGGAGCCTTTGTCGATCGGCCTACGGCCTGAAATCGACTAAAGTCTCGCGTAACCTCACGCAAAAGCAAGCGGTAACATCAGGAAAGCCGGCCCATTTCCTTGTAGACCTCTCTTTGGATGATGTATCTCATGATCTCACTGGTCCCCCCTCCAATCATCATGAACCTCGCATCCCTGAAGTACCGCTCTATCGGAAGATCCTTCGTGTAGCCTAAGCCGCCATGGACTTGCAGAGACTCGTGCGCCACGTCAAACGCAGCTTCAGTCGAGTAGAGTTTGGCGATAGCCCCCTCCTTTCTCGCTGGGCTTCTTCGATCAAGAACCCGGGCCGCATGTATAATGAGGAGCCGAGAAGCGGCAAGTTTGACAGCCATATCGGCAATCTTGAAACTTACCCCTTCAAAGTCTCTGATCGGACGTCCAAACTGTTCCCTAGTCGATGAATACCTGACAGCTTCCTCAAACGCTGAACGAGCAATTCCCATCATTCCGGCGGCAACAGCCGGACGCTCCCTGTCCAGCTCGTCTAGGATAATCGAGAATCCACGATGGAGAACGCCTACGAGATTTTCTCTTGGAACTCGGACGTTGCGAAGCCGAAGGTGGGCGACATTAGCGCCTCTCATGCCAAGAAGACCATAGGCCCTCACCACCTCCAAGCCTTTCGAATTCCTTGGGATAACGAACGCGCTAAGCCCGGATCGAGCCGGCTTGCTGGGATCGGTAACCGCGAAAAGGAAGAGATAGTCCGCGACGCCCCCGTTAGTTATGAATCGTTTCTCTCCGTTGAGAACGAAATCTCTGCCATCATGTCTTGCTCGGGTTATGATGGAACCGGCGTCCGACCCTGCCTGGGGTTCTGTCAGAGCTAGCGCGCCGATTTTCTCGCCTGAAAGAACTGAACGGAGGAACCGCTTCTTCTGAACGTTATTTCCAAAATTTGCAAGTGGTGCGGAGTATAGCGCCGCCGAAGCCAATCTTGCCATCTCCGCCGCTCCGCTGACGGCGGAAATCTCTTCTGCCACAATTGTCTCGGAAACCCAGCCTAGGGCAAGGCCGCCATCAGATTTCGAGAATGGAGCTCCGAGAAACTTGTTCTTGCCAAGCGCACGAAGGAAGTCTTCAGGGAAATATTCGCCCGCTTCGATCTTGGCGGCTATGGGTTTTAGGTGTCTTTCAGCAAACGTCCTTACTCTTCGTTGGAAGCTCAGCTCTTGACCCGTTAGAGCTAGACTCATGACGAGTCTTGTCCGAAAAATGCTCGTCTAGGCTAATCCGATTCTGTCTGGATGAGTCTAGGCATATTGTGTAGGCGCGATTGCAATTGGCTTCGGCCTGGAAGCCACGGCTAGAGCTTCTCTGAATATCGGACGGTACGCGATTCCATAGAGGATCAGTCCGTCCTTTCCCTCGTAATCGAGCCTTCTGATGACTCCTTCTAGCCGGAGTCCCGGCTTCAAATCGGAGGCATCCGCATCAACGAACAGCGCTTTGTTGTTTTCAAGGAGCTCGAAGTTTGAGGTCCATCTCTTCTTGAAGGGAAGCTTTGAGACGTTCTTCAGCTTCGCAAATCTTGGAAAGCGTTTCTTCTCCATCGGTCCTGGACAGTCGGAGGCGAGACAGGTCTCTCTCGCGGGATAGTATATTCTGTTGCATCCCTTGCAAAGAGAAAGTGAGAAGTAGCCTCCGTTGACCGGTTCAATTTCGCCGACCATGCGCGGAATCTCCAATCTTCTCTTGATTCTTGAGAGTCGCTCGCGGATCAAGTCGTGATAGGTGTCTATTCTGATCTCAGATTTCCGTTCCACGTAGTCCATCACGGTGGGCGTTCGTCCTCTCTTTTCCTCGATCCCGTCCTGAACTTCAAACCAAGTTGCGTTTGAATAGGCTCCTGATCCGTAGGAGACGGCCAGAACCTGGTCGCCGGGCTTTGCCTTGTCAAGGAGTGACGCGAGAGATATCATAGTGGAGGCGGCGTATGTGTTTCCGGTATCTAGCACTCTAAGCCATGGTTTGATCTTTTTCTCAATGTCCTGCTCGGTGAGCCTCATTCGTTCGGCGATGGACGAATCGCCGACATAGGGAATCTCCTCCTGGGTGAGGGCGTTGCATGTTTTCATTGGAAGATAGCCCGATGGTTGGTGAAACGTTATCCAGTCAAAGTCCGAAAGGGAGAGATCTGGGTGCTTGCGGAACAGATTGGCGATGGCGCCTATGATATGTGACTTGTAGGCTTCAACAGTTGTCCTACCGAAGTGCTTGGGAACAGCAGACTCCTCGCGTCTCCAAAAATCCATGAAGAGGCTAGAATATGGTGCAATATCCTCGATACTTGCGATCAGATCACTCTTTCCCAACACGAAGGCTCCGGCACCCGCTCCCGCCGAGTACTCCAGGGGGTCCCCACGTTCAGCCTGAGCAACGTCCGACCCGATTGAGAGACCGTATTTTATCCGTCCGCTGCGAATCTCAGCATCTATGAAGGCCACCCCTTGCATGCCGGAATTGCAGGCGCCCTCAAGGTCTGCGATAAACACGTTCTCTCCTATGCCGACGAACGACGCGACGTGTCTTGCAATGGTCCCTACCGCATATGGCTTTGATTCCGATCCAGCAGTAACGCCTCCAATCTCTCCGGGAGAAATTCCCGCCATGCGTATCGCATTCTCAGCAGCCTCAGTGGCGATGGTCATCGTATCTTCGGTGTGCCCGGCTACGGCTTTTTCACGTAGAAGGAGTCCATGCCTGACCTTCTCCAAGACCTTTTCAAGTTCTTTCCCTCGCTTCTTCTCTCGCTCTCTGACGATCTTCGCGGTCTCAATTCGTTCTCGGGGGATGTAAACCCCGTAACCAACGATTCCAACTTTACTGTGACTCATGCGAAGACCTTCGGAAACATCCGATATGCGAAGAACCTTTTCTCAGCCAACACCGTATTTAAGACTACGTAGAACGCACTTTGACGACCCAAGTCGAACGGATTCAGAATCAGATTCAAGAAATGATTCTTCCGTTCCGGGCAACTGCGTGCAGTTTCTTCAATCCTTCTGAAACTCGGACAGTAATCACTCGGTTACAGTCTGCTTTTGGGGCTAGAAACGTGCTCGGTTCAGTATTAGCTTCTCGAAGGATTCGAGATGGTCTTCTGCCTTACAACGAGCATGATTCTTGCACTCATTATCCTATCATTCTCAGCAAGCGCTGTAGATGTTCCTCATCAGGGGGAGATGACGTCCCGGATTCTCCCGAATCATTTACCTCTCGCAGCGGTGAATGGCCCTCAACGAACCATCGTCATCACGGTCCAGTTTCCTGACAAAGGAAACGGCACATCGCCTAGGCAAATTCTCACAATGCTCTCAAACCTGAACAACTATTACAACGAAGACTCCTATGGAACAGTTTCATTTCAGACCGCCATGACACCAACTGCCAGCTCTTCTTGGTACACTTTGCCGAACCCTATGACATATTATGGGGCGGATACCGTGTCGAGTGACAGCCAAATAGTCTCCGACTCGCTTCAGGCCGCTTACAACGCGGGGGTCGACCTCGCAAACTACAAGTTTGCAATCGTAGTTCATTCTGGGAACGACGAAGCAATGACCCACGTAACTTCTGACATTCATTCTTTCACGATTCCAGGATACGTTTTCAATCCCGCGCCCTTGGTATCGTACAAGATCTCGACATCCGTGGTGGCCGAATCAGATCCTNCAGGAGTTTACTGCCACGAAGCCGGCCANCTCCTTGGCCTCCCTGACCTTTACGATTTGACAGGTCAAATCGACCCTGCGAACAACTTTCTTGGCTATTGGGAAATAATGGCCCTTGGAGAATGGAATCCAAACAATGGCAACCCACTCCAACCTAAGCCCGGCACATATCCTTCTCACCACTCGATCTGGTCGAAGATCCAACTAGGCTTTGTTCCAAGCTCAAGAATCGCCGTCGTTCAACCGGGTCAAAGCGCCAACATCACCATACAGAATCTCGAGACTCCAACTNCTGGCACGCAATCCGTCAAGATTCCAATAGCTGCCAACCAAGACGGCTCCCTAACCTACTATCTAGTTGAAATGAGAGCAAAAATTGGCACATACGACCAATACCTCCCCTTTCAATCAGATTACCCTGNAGCAGGGATTCTGGTTTACAAAGTAAACGAGAGCATCCCTGCGGGTCACGGTAGCGTTCGGTTGATAGATGCGCATCCAGGGGGAGACCTTAGTGATGCACCCTTTGGACCGTGCAACGCTCCCTGCGTTAGCAACAACACTCTCTCAGACCAGGCGAATTTCGTAAAGGTAATAGTGACGACGACCGGCACAACATCTTATTCCGTGCTGGTCGATCGAACGAGTGCTCCTCGCCTTCTCCTGCAGGTGAATACTCCCTCTCAAGGCGTTGAGATCACAATCGACGGGTCGAACTGGACCTCGGACGCTACAAACCAGTTGAGGCTCCCCGTACGCTACGGACCGCACTCAATCTCGATCCAACCACAAATCCCAGTGTCGATTGGATCTACAACTATTCAAGTAGGACTTACGGACAACTTTGCCTCCTGGGACGACGGAAGCACGGCGAACCCACGTTGGGTTTCAGTTGTCAAAGACACTGTTCTCACGGCGAGCTACCGAGTTGTAATTGAGCCCTCGTTTGCTACCGCAATTGCGGCTGCTACTGTCCTCGGAGTCGTCATCCTAGCAGTGACGATTCGCCGAAGAAGGCATGGGGTTGTCGCTAACGTTCTAGGTTCGCCGACCTCTCCTTGGCCGAACGTTACTCAACCTCAAGGTGTGTTGGCACCTGAGGGCTCACTCCCAAGGGATAATACTCTTTCTGGAGTACCCGTAGACAGCGACAACCAGACCCACGACGCCTAGCCCGAGACCTGCTGTATTTGCACTTCCATCTCTCGCTACTATGATCTGTTCGGTAGTTCCCACGACTCGGGCTGAAATGTCAATGTTCTTCAGCGTCTGAGAACTATAATTGTCAAATATGAAACAGTAAGTCCCTGCAGCACTAAACGGAATATTGAACGACTGGTTAGACACACGCTGATCGATAAGAACGACGGGAGGTCGTGAGGACGGAGAACACGATTGCGAATTATTCATGCCCAAAAGCTCGAAGCGGACGGCTGAAGCTACTCCATTAGACTCGGAAACAGTGAGGTTAATCTGCAATTCATTGTTCATGCCGGAAAAGAACGTGATGTTCTTTGACTGCCCAGCGAGGCTCTCTGCCTGAACAGGGAACGCATTTTGGACCCAAAGGTTCTGTGCGTTGACAACGGGGGTTGTGTGAACGGAAGGGATGGACGCGTAAGTGATGAGACCGACTATCAGCAAAGCCAACCCGATAGCGACGAGTTTGAATTGCGTATCTAACGATCCTCCATGTCTCGCAGTTTCTGGAACTCCTTGATTTCGCCTAGTCGGCGCCGCATTATGCTGGCTTCCAGCTCGGCTTGGAGCAGCGAAAAGATGTCCTTGTGTATGCTGACGAAATCGGACGCGGTGGGACTTCTGGGGCGAACCAGCTCTATCGGTACTATGCTCTTCACCCTTGCGGGTCGAGCGGAGAGAACCAGTATCCGGTCGGCGAGCTCAATTGCCTCGGGAAGGTTGTGAGTAACGAGAAGGAAAGTCTTCTGAGTCTCCGCGTGTATCTCTGCTACCTCTTCCCTTAGCGCTTCTGCTGTGAACTCGTCGATGGCGCTGAAAGCTTCGTCCATTAGGACAACTTCGGGATCTATTGCGAGGGCCCTAGCAATGCCAACCCGTTGTTTCATCCCACCTGAGAGCTGTTTCGGAAAGAGATTCTCGCTATCCTTGAGTCCCACCATTCCAAGAAGTTCTCTGGCAGTATTCTCCCTCTCTCGCTTCGGAACATTCTGGACCTCAAGCCCAAATGCAACATTTTCCAGAACTGTTCGCCAAGGAAGGAGAGCGAAGGTCTGAAAGACCATACTAATCTTGGGATGCGGCGCAGTAAGCAGGTTGCCTTTGAATCGGATTTCCCCGCTGGAGGGCCGATCTAGCCCCGCAATCATTCGAAGAAGTGTGGATTTTCCGCAACCACTTGGGCCCACAATGCAGACGAATTCTCCCTCGTTGATTTGAAAAGAGATGTCGTTCAGAGCGGTCACGGATCGTGGGGGTTCTGAGTATATTTTTGTCACGTTGGAGAATTCTACGTGCAAACGATTGTCTACCGCCATCTCTTGATTCGTTGTTCTAGTCGCTCGAAGAATGCGCGATCCATCAGGATCGTCAGAAGGCCAACGGTCATTATCGCGGCTAGGCCATATGTCATTGAGTGCGAGGATCCCTGGATGCTGTTCGAGATGAAACTTCCAATACCGGCAACGCTTGCGATGATTTCCACTGCGAGAAGTACGTTCCAGCTAAACTCGAAAGAAAGCCTCAGTCCAGTTAGGAAGTTCGGAAAGATTGAGGGAAGAATGATCTTGGAGAAGGTGTCAAGCCTTCCTGCCTTGAACACGGATGCGACGTGAAAGTAGTCTATCGGAATCTCCTTGACGCCTTGTCTGATTGTGAAGTATATTGGGAAGAAGGCGCTGAAGGCGGAGATGGCTACAGCCGCCACATTACCGCGTCCGATCACGGTAACTAGAAGAGTCAATATCGCCAAGTCCGGCAACGCACCTACCAGCATAATGATCGGAGTGATTGCCTCGTCCAGTTGGTTTCTCAGACCTACTAGCAATGCTAGAGGCATGACCACCACTAGCGCCAGAGAAACGCCCGCGGCTACATTCACGAAGCTTTGGCCGACGCGAACCATGAAAAATGGTGTTCCTCCGAGTTGAACTAGAGTGAGGAGAACGTTGTGCAGAGGGGGAAGCTGATCGCTAGAGACTATACCAAGAATTGATACGGCCTCCCAAATACAAAAGATCGCGAGGAGTGTGAGCAGCCAGGGCGGGAGTCGGGCTTTGTTCCGACTTGTGTCCCGGACTCGATGGAAAAACTTGGGACTGAATGGCCGGAAACGCAGCTCTATACACCGAGACTCGCAAAGTCCCCTCCCAGAACTAATTAGCTTTGGACGGCTAATCGGTGAGGTTCTGCGCTTAATGTGTTAAGGGGTCTGAAGTCTTGCCGTGCAGCGCTTATCGGTTCTAAGGAAAGAAATCGATAGTTTGAGGCCGAGGTTTGACTCAGAGCAGTCCAAATTGCGTCTGTGTAGGGCGGGACGCTGCTGTGCGGATATGTGCAGCTTTCTGTGCAAGTGGAGTCAAGCATGCCAAGAACGGAGGTACTTCTGCTGCAATCGGGACAACTTGTCGATTTTGCGCCCGAAGGCTTCGAGTCTCTGTTGAGCAACCTCGAAATCGAGCTCCTCAGGAACCTTTACGACCTTTGGCGGTAGCTTGCCCTTATTCTTGGAGAGATACTCAGCAGACAAGGCTTGGTCAGCGAAGCTCATGTCCATCACCTCGGCCGGATGTCCGTCAGCAGCCGCCAGGTTAACTAGACGCCCTTCGGAAAGCAGGTAGAGCCTCTTCCTGCTTGGCAGAGTGTACTCGACGACCTCGGGGCGCACTTTCTTGTGTCTGACTGCAATTCTCTCAAGGTCTTTGACGCTCACCTCTACNTCGTAGTGGCCGACGTTACAGAGGATAGCCTTGTCTTTCATCTTGANCATATGTGATGAGGTTATCACNTCAGTGTCTCCCGTTGCAGTGATGAACAAGTCGCCTCTCTCGGCCGCTTCGGACATTGGCATGACGTCGAACCCTTCCATCAACGCTTCTAACGCCCTGACAGGGTTCACTTCCGTCACGATGACTTTCGAACCCATTCCGCGAGCGCGTTCAGCTACTCCTCTTCCCACCCATCCATAGCCTGCTACTACCACGTTTCGGCCGGCGAGAAGCAGGTTTGTCGCTCGCATTATGCCTTCGAGGCCGGACTGGCCAGTTCCGTACCGGCTGTCGAACAGATACTTAGTTAGCGCATCATTGACCGCGATGACTGGGAATCTTAGTTTTCTCTGTTGCTCCATGGCCTTGAGGCGCATAACGCCTGTAGTGGTTTCCTCGCAAGCGCCGATGATATTGCGCAAGAGTCTCCCGCCTTTCAAGTGCGCAAGAATTGAGAGTTCGGCGCCGTCGTCGATAAGAATGTCCGGTTGCAAATCTAGGACCCGATTCAGGTTCTTTTTGTGCTCTGTCTCGGTCACTCCGTGCCAGGCATACACGTGGACTCCCGTTTCGGATAGCGCTGCCGCCACGTCATCTTGGGTTGAGAGGGGATTGCTACCTGTTATTGCGACCTCTGCCCCAGCTTGGTAGAGAGATTCTGCTAGGACTGCAGTTTTTGCTTCAAGATGGAGACACGTTCCTATCTTGTAGCCCTTGAACGTCTTCTGAGAGACTAGCCTCCGTGTTATTTTTGCAAGTACGGGCATGTGTTCTCTAGCCCACTCCATCTTCATCTTACCCGAAGGGGCTAGTTTGACGTCCTTTACCTGGCTCAAGGTCAGGCCTCGACGTTTGGAAGCAGAATATCAGGGTTACACGTCAAAGCCAATTGGCCCCTTCGAAAGGTGAGATCCTGAAGATCCGACACGAAAGGAGTCGTAATAATCACGAGAAACAAGATGCTTGGAGAAAACGAGAGTCTGGATGGACGGACAACCAACCTTATTTCTCAAATCCTAGTGTGCCACTTTCTCGTGGAAGAATGGCCGAGATAACAATCGACGGATCAAGCCTGACGTTGCAGGAGCTAGTATCTGTGGCGCGAGGGAACGCCGCGGTCCGAATAGACAGGAGGGCGCTGCGAAGAACGATGAGAAGCAGGGCAGTTCTTGAAAAGTTACTTCGACAGGACAAAGTGATCTACGGCGTCAATACAGGTTTCGGTGCGCTATCGAACGTAAAGGTCGCGCCTGAGGATCTCAGGCAACTGCAAGCGAACTTGCTCCGAAGTCATGCCTCAAGCGTCGGCAAACCCCACTCAACCGATGTGGTCAGGGCTATAATGCTCTTGCGAGCAAATACTCTGATCAAAGGCAATTCAGGGATAAGGCCAGAAATTCCACAACTGATCGTAGCACTCCTCAACAAACGGGCTCATCCGTACATTCCCCAAAAGGGATCCGTCGGGGCTAGCGGCGACCTTTCCCCTCTTTCACACATGGCGTTAGTCCTAATGGGAGAAGGGAGAGTCGAATACAAGGGCACATGGATGGGAGGCAAACAAG
>JGI25382J43887_10000005_pt1 | contig 39566 bp, 33 predicted proteins | sample GraSoi013_1_40cm_3_FD_43887 | JGI IMG/M metagenome (IMG submission 43887) | reverse complement strand
AAAGTGGTCCCTTGCAGGGGGTTGTCACTCTGGGAACGATAGGCCGGATGGCCCTCTTTGCTTGCCATCGAAAGTGTCAACACTAATACGACCCGGGACAGACTAGCAGGCGGCCGACAAAGCGAGTGATCGGCCCATTTTTGTTGGCGACATGAGGGTGATTACCGGTGAGCTTCCGGCCGCATCCGTTCCCCGCTGCGCCGGCCACGCGCAGCCCGGGGAGGGAAGCGCCGGTTCATACCGGTTGGAGCTGCGGGCCAAGCAGCTTTGCGAGGCGTTTCTGATCGTCGTAGCAACCACAGGATGGGTGCCAAGAGTGCCACGGCCAGGAGGAAAAATAGGATCCCACCCTGGTGGTGAAGACTGCCCGTGAGAAACCCCGGATCCACATACATCGAAAGCAAAGTCAGGGTCACAATCCGGATCCCGTTTTTGACGACGAGCAGCGGGAGGGCAGCCAGGACTAACGCGACCCTCGTCCAGGCAGAGCGGAGGAAAATGTGGCCGACCATCAGACTCATGATCACGAGGACCAAGCTCGAGCGGATCCCGCTACATTCCTTGGCGACCTCGATGGTGACACCGGGCAGCGAAAAGATGAACTCGGTTCGGAGAATAGGAACACCCGCGAGTTGGAATAGCACATCGGAGACTTCGGCCGATCCCGTCTGGAGCCAGAAGATCGCTCGATCCAACAAGAAGTCGGGGATGGGGACCATCAGAAAGAGGAACAGTACGGGGAAGAGGCCCGCGCGAAACGCGTACAAACCGTAGCACAGGACGAACCCGCCGGTCCAGATGACCACCATGGAGAAGATCGCAGTCGAGAGCTGGTCATTTTGGCTCGCCGACGCGGAGTGTCCTTGCCCGAGCCAGTAGAGCACGCCACCGGCGAAGAGCACGCTCAAGCCTACCCGTCTAGCTGGCTCGACGTGAGCGAAGATCCTCCTTCTCTCTAGCAGAAAGAGGGATGCGCTAACGAGCGGTATCAGGATGATATGGGAATAGTGTTCGTGCTGGAAGGAGAACCGGATAAGACTCGTCAGATGCGGTCCAAAGGCCGTGAGCGTTAAACTGACTAGGAGGCCGAAGCATACACTCGCCATTCCGCGGCGTGAAAATTCCCCAGAGATGAGAGGCGCCATTTCCCGCTGCGTCCTGTCGCCGTCCGGCATCAAGCGTCCGTCTTTAAGCAAATACTCTGACCCGCCGAGGCCCACCACAGACTTGAAACCCGGAAGCGGAGGCGTGTCATTCGGCGTTACCGCCTCGCTGCGGTAGGCTCGCTTCGGGCAAAGACGCTCACGGTCCACGCCGCAGGAGAGCGCGCCACAACGCTTTCGGCTAACAATCCCCAATCACGTCGCACCAGGCGCAGGATAGCTCTGTTCCTTTCACGCGGGGAGAACATCGAGGCGATAATGATCCCGTCCCTGTTCAGTGATTGCTCATAGCGCCTGAGAACGCCCACTGGATCCATCAGGTAATACAGACACTCGTTAAACACGATGACATCAAACAACCCCGGTGGAGTGAACACCTCGACGTCAGCGCAGATGAATCTCGTCCTCCCATGTGCCACGCGAGAGGCCCTGCGAATCGCTACGTCAGATATGTCGATCCCGACATACTCCGAAAATCTGGACCGATCTAACCGCTCCAACAGAAGCGCCTCGCCACAACCCACGTCCAAAATAGACCCACCCGGTTTGAGATAATGGCAGTAACCCGCAATTACGCTGTAGCGTGGCAGCTCCTTGAGACCTTCGAGGTGATCGTAATTTCCGCTTAGGTACTCGGCCTCCCAGATTTCTTTCGGCATCGGTGTCCACGAGTCGAGAGACTTCGCCATCCTTTTTGCCAGAAGGGTCCGTCGGCCGAAGATGAATCTGTAGTAGAGCGTACTGCCGAGGGCTTCGAGGAGTCTGGACCAAGCCAACTTGCCTAGAACCTGTGCTGGCCAACTCATTTCGCAGCCCTTCCAATCGCGCCGAGATCCAGACGCTCGGGCCATGACACGCTCGGCAGGAAGACGCTCACTCATTTCTGGGGCCTCTGCCTTCTGGCAGCAGGAGCACAAGCCTGCCGATGCGGCGCCAGGGATTGTACCAGCCGCCGAGTTTTGCGGCGAGCGAAGCGCCGGTGTCGAAGTCCTCGGGCATCAGACGACCCCAGCCGAAACAATCGTCCCAGGGCCGCACGAGCTCGCCCTCGGTTGTGAGACCACACAAAACGCCCACTCTCTTCGCGACGGCGACCAATTCCGGGCTAGAAAAGCCAGGCTTCTTTTCGCCATAGGGGAACGCAAACGTCGCGTCCTCGAGCCCGAAGCACCTCCGCAACTCGGCGAGGCAGCGGTCGAGATCCCCGGCGAAGATCTCCGGACGTCCCCGAAAATCTTGATGGGTATGGGTGTGGGCGGCTAGCTCGATCAGCCCGCTCGCTTGCATTTCACGGCAGTGTTCAGTGGTCAGCGGACGCCAGCAGACCGTGGGCACGCTCGCCGACCCGGCCAGTTCCCAGTTGTCCATAGGAAATGGATCGGGTGAATCCAGATACGCAGTTGTCAGGAAGAGCGTCGCCGGCACGTTCAGCCGTTCAAGGACTGGCCACGCAAACTGGTAGACATTGTCAAATCCGTCGTCAAATGTGACAACGAAGGCGCGTCGTGGAATTGGCTGCCCTCTGCGATGGAACTCAAGGACCTTGCGAAGCGGCCAAGGTTCGAAGCCACGCCGCAACAACCCCCGTAATTGCGCCTCGAACCGGCCAGGAGGCACGTTGTATGTCGGGCGGGCGAGGCCCCGTGGCGGCGGGACGACGCGGTGATACATCAGTATGCCGAAGGCGTTCTGTTTTCGCGGACCCAGAACTGTGTTTGTCGACGCCGAGAGTACCGATAAGAGCCGCTTCTTGCATCGCCGCCGCCATCTGTCACCAACTGGTTGACCTTTCGCCTGACCATTCACGTTCATCGGGTCCAGAACCCCAAATACCGGCTCGTTTCTCGTGCGGGCTTGGTGTGGACGCCTCGTTCGTGCTGGGTTTCAGCGACAGCTGAGGATGCTCGTGTGAACCTGTCGAACGGGGCCATGTCTCGAAGGAGTGCAGCAACATGACGGATCGGGTCGCATCCTCGGTGGAACAGAATGACGACACACAGGTAGAGCGTTCCGAATAAGAGCGAGACCAGAACGATTCGGCTGATTGCCTCGTTCGACTCCGACGCCCCGACCAAAGGCAGCATCCCTCGAACGATCACGGCGGATGTACTGCCGGCCAGCGCGGCGGCGACAACGTATTTCCAGACGGCGGCGATCATCCTGGCGACCTGGAGACGTACCGGCCGCCCCGCATAATGCAGAGCGGGAAGAGTGAGAACTGAGACAGATGCAACCCAAGCCAAAGCGATTCCTGGGGGCCCCCAGGGCAGAGCAGCGAGAAAAGCTAGACCGGTCACTGCGAACTCCACCATGCCCCAGCGGAACCACCGGTCCGCCCTTCCGATGGAAAGGTGAATCCAGCCGTGAGTCCCGTAGATAAGCATGATGCCAATCCCTGACCCGAAGAACGTGAAGATCCGTCCTGAGTCGGCCCAGCGAGGGCCGAGCAGCAAGGGTACGAGATCTCTGCCAACTAGAGTGAGGTTGGCCCCCAGCCCCATGCCGACGAACGCGAGGGTGGACAACACCCGCAGGAAATATCGTTCATGGCGCGCGGGGTCGTTGGCTACCCGGCTTAAAGTCGACACTGCCACGCCCGTGAGGGAGGAGAGCAGGCCGACCGGAAGGGCGAACAGGTCGTACGCCTTCTTGTAGAACCCGAGAGGTTGTGAGCCAAAGCGCCATCCCACTAGGAGGTTGTCAAGGTTCCGGGTGAAGTAGTTCATCGTGAACTGCCCGTACGTATTCACCGCAAATCGAACCGTCGGACCCGTCCCAGCATGGTGCCGGGGAAGGCCCGGAACCCATCGACACAGGCTCCACGCGCCGACGGCCGTGGCCAGGGGCAGCGTGATCGTTCCCGCGGTTAGCGCCCAGTACGCCCACCCCGCCCGAGCGAGGAGGATCGACGTAACCACCGAAAGGAGCCTCGCGATGGTGTCATTAACGGCGACATCGGAGAACCTCATCGCCCGCGTGAGGAGGGCTAGATGCTGGACCGAGAGTCCGCTCACGAAGATCGTGACGGCCACGGCTGCGGAGACATCAGCTAGCCGCGCGTCCCCGTAGAATAGCGCCAGGAGGGGCCCCACCACAACGAACCCGATCGCCAGGAAAAGGCTCAGACCCGCATTGACCCAGAACAGATTGCTGGCCAGCGCGTGATCGATCTCTTCCCGCTGGAGGACGGCCTCCGTAAACCCGTTGAAACCCACGTTCTGGAGAAGGAGGCTAAAGGTGGTAACCATGGCCACCAGCCCAAAATCCTCGGGGGAGAGAAGCCGCGCCAGGACGACGGTGGCGATCATTTGGATGGCCAAGCCCAGGCTTTGACAACCCAGCGTAACGCCGGCGCCCCGCACGGCGAGGCGCCGGAACGCGTGCCCGGCCGTGATGGGTCGGAATGCGCCATTCTCGTCGAAGGGCCTCATCATTCCTTAGTCCTTACGACGCGGTTTCGAAATGGCGGTTACGCTCAGCTTGAGAGCGATCCACCCGTCGTGCATCATCTGGGCGTCGCCCCACGCTTCCGACAAAGCGCACGAGGTCATTTGGGGTCGAGGAAAGCGCGGTGGAGGAGTTCCAAGGTCAGCATCTTGTGGATCTCGGTAGTGTAGTTCCGGTTTCCCTTGAGGTGATCACGCACGACGGCCTCGAGGCGGTTCCGTTCGAGATATGGCCGGCAGAGGGTTCGCGGGTCCAGAAGCATTTCCCGGACGTACCCGGAAAGGGCATCACGGTACCAGACCCGGAAATGATAGAACTTGTGTCTTCCGAGGAAGAGGCGTTCGAGGCGGAAGGGAGACAGGTGACGATCGACGCGGGCCACCCACTGCGGCATCCCGTAGTCGCAGCCGTATTCCGCCTTGAACAAAAACTCCAGGAAACCGCGGGAGGCTGCGGCGCGGAAACGTCCCCGTGGTCCGCCAGCACCGCGGTCAGTCGGGATTTGCCGAAGAGCCGTATTCCCGTCCGCGATCAACCGCAGAGAAACGTCGTTGTTCACGGATGCAGACTCCGGCGCACGAAAGACCGTTCGGACAAAGTCGTTGTCGAGGTATGGGGACCGCAGAGAGAGCTGGGTCTGCTCGAGTGCGAGGAGGCCGTAGTGGCTCCAGGGAGCCTGCTTGAAGGCGGCAAAGGAGAGCGCGTGCCCCCGAAGGAGCTCGGCATATGTCTCCCTCGCCCGGCGAACTTGGGCGAGAAGTTCCGGACGGAACAGCCCCGGTAGGGGGTCCACGGGCTTGAACGCCACGACACGACGGAGTATTTCCCCACCATAGTTTCCGGTCATGCGGATCGGCGCGATCTCTCGGGCTCGCTCGTTGACGTAGAGGTCGGGGGAATGGCTTACGTCGACACATCCATCCGTGAGATACACCGTGCGCTCCGCATGGCGTGGAAAGCCCGAGAGGAATTCCTCGCTGACGCGAATCACCTCGTGGGATTGTTCGCACTCGCGGGCGACTTGTCGCGCCACGCCGACGTCCCGACAGTCGCGGAACATTCCCCCGAATGTATAGCAGGGAAGCGATCTCGGGGGTGACCTCTGCCAAGCCATGATCATTCGCGTGTCCAGTCCTCCCGTCAGGGACATCGCGATCCGCTCGCGCCCTATGAAGTACCGAGACAGATTTCGCGAAAAGTTCTCCCGGAGCTCGCGGTAGTATGGTTCCGGCTCCAGGAGAGTCTGGTTCTCCCACTCCCGTGGCTGGAAGTACGTTTGTTTCCGCTCGATGGAGCCGTTCCGGAAGACCCACGCCGCTGCGCCGGCTAGCACGTGGACGCCCGCGAACAGCGTCCTGTTCTCCAACACGCAACCGCAGGCGACGAACTCTCCCAACCCTCGAGGGTCGGCCCTCCGCAGCTCGGGACGGACCGTGAGGATCGCCTTGGCTTCCGCAGCGAAATAGAAGGCCTCCTTCGACTCGTGATAGTAGATCCTGTGCATCCCGTACCTGTCGTTGAATAGCGTCGCGGTTCCCCGGGTCCGATCTGTCAGAAGTCCGTGGAACCTTCCGTTCAATGCCGCTGGAAATGTCTGGTCCTCCTCGTACAGATGAACGAGATATGAAGGTCCATCCGTCCCGACCTCGTGCCCCCGCTCCTTGAGGCGGCGAGCCGTCCCAGGTTCGGGGAACTCCTCACCGGAAAAGACTAGAGCAACGTCTCCCCGTTCGTTCCAGAGCGGCATGCCGTCGGAGAAGGATCCCTTCCGCGCGGTCCATCCGACGTACACCCCGAGCGATTCGTCCATCCAGGTTCCTGTCGTGTAGAAAGCCTCATGACGCTGGGCCTTCACCATCCGTAGAAGCTCGGGCTCTGCCCGTTGGCGCGGCATCCTCGTGAGAAGACCGACGATTCCAGGCATGGCTTTCCAGCTCTAATTTAGACAGGTTCCTTCGCGACATGAAACCTGCGACTGTGCCGGAGGCTTCGAAGTTTCCTGAGTTGGGCGAGCACCGGTTCCGGAATGTGATCAGCGAGCCTGTGGTGCAGGCCCAGGCGGAGAGCCACCCAACCAGCACGAGTCAAGGGGACGTAGTACCGAGGCAAGTCGATCCGTTGGAATCCGTTGTGTTGTTTGAAGTCGCTCAGGCTATCCCGCTGCTTGTTCCCATAGGCGAACTTGGAGTACACGAGGAACGGAATCCCCCGCTCGGCGCAGGACCGGACCGCTTGGGCGATGAGAGCATTCGTCGGAGCCCTGTCCCTGTGACGGATCATAGACACGATCTGCATCAGGCCCGCCTGAACCTGACCTTCGTCGATAACAAGCTTGACGAAGCCTATCGGGTATTGCCCGAGAAACGCCCCAAGGAAGACACTCCTGTCGAGGAAGGTCCCGTTCTCCCTACGGACGGTCTCCAAGTCCTTTCCGTAGTGCCAGAACGGCTTCCCCTGGCGGATCGGGCTCTCGTTATAGATTGCTGAGATCCCCTCAACGAGAGCGTCGTCGAAAGGCACCTCCCGGACCGTCACGCCCTTCTTTTCCGCTCGTCGGACCATGTTCCGGGTCTTGTCATTGATCTGATGCTTCCACCAGTGGTCGAAGGTGGACACGGGTAGGGCGGCCACGTTGTGCCACTCTATGGGATATCCGTATTTTGGTGAGGTATTCGGCAAACTCTGGGTGAAGGTGAAAAGGTCGACCCGGACCCCGGACTCCCGCAGCGCCTTGAGGGCTGCGTCAGGATCTCCCACGAACTCGAACCCCTCCGCCTCGAGGCGAGCGATCCGAATGAACCGTCCCTCTACTCGGATTCCCTTGCCGCCAACCTTCATGAATCGACGTTGAGCTCGTCCAACAGCGTTGACATTGCCAGGAGCATCCATGCCTGAGACCACCTCATGTACGAAGTCCGGATGGTCCAAAAGCGAAGCACGCGATAGTAAAAGAAGCCCCTATCGTCCCACATGTGTTTCATTGCCCACCGGAAGACAGAATGAGCCAGACGGACGTTGTCCTGGTCCAGACCTCTAAGCGCGAGAAGTGTGATGATGCTTTGTGCGACACAATGAATGTCGATCGGATAGGTACGGTTATGAAAGTATCGGGGTGCACCATCGGCTCGAAAAAAATGGGCTTGGTAAAACTCGAGCCCACGTCGAATGCACGCTTCGAACTCTGTTGTCTCTGCGTACCGGCAAATGGATTGCAACGCGCACAGGTTATATCCGGTGTGGAAGTTGTCGATCCATCGTTGTGTCGGGGCCTCTCCGTAGGTCCACGAGCCATCGTCGCGTTGCTTTGCGGCCGAGTAGCGGGCAACCCTGAGACCCGGCCCCAGAAATCTCTTCTCGCCCGTGTGCTTGTACACACGACAGAATAGAGCGGCACCAAGGAAGTTCGCGTTGTGGGTCTGAGACCGCAGTGAGGCAAGAGGGTAGCTGAAGCTTGCAACGGAGCTACCCTCCGTCCAGTAGAGGCTATTCAGGATATAGTCTGCCGCACTCACCGCCATGCCCAGGCACCGTGGCTCCTGACACTGTTCATAGACATCCAGGAGGGCGGTGGCGACGAATGACGTGCAGACCAGGTTTGGCGACGCCCGCGGAACGATGATCGTTCGCGTCTGCCAAGGAAAGCTATAACCCCAGCACCAGTAAGGAGTCTCTCGTGACCGGAGGGCGATCAGCCGGTCGATCATCAGCCTGACGAGCTCTTCCCGACTAGGTGCCCCGAGGCTTGAGAGCTTAAGGAACCCCGTCAAAAAGAGCGCGATAGCTTTCGGATTCTGAGTCTTGGGAATGAGCATCAGGCCGCGAACGTTAATCGGGCTCCGCTTCAAAATCTGGGTGATGACGAGCCGAGGGAGCCGGGAGTCGAGGACCGGCATGGCCGTGAAAACACGGCTGTTCAGAGCATCGTACGGGTCATGACCAGCCCAATCGTTCGCCCAACAGTAGGCGAGTAGCTTCCGAGTAGCTGTCTCCAGGTCTTCCAAAGAGGTTCTAGCGTCTATCATGTGACGCTGTCCTGTAACACATGGGGCGGGTCAATGGAGTGGCAGAGCTATCGCTTTGATCAGATCCCAGCGAATATCCACTTAAAGAGAAGTCGGGAAGACCTCGCTGAGCGGTTCTCCAGTTTGGCCCGCTTATCCTCGGTGTCAAATAGTCCTACCCGTCAGAAGCGCGACATCGTGTGAGATCATTTTTGGCGGTACCAGCTTAGCGTAAGGGCCTGTTATGATGGTTGTTTTACCGTAAGGGTTGACCTCGACTTCGTGGCATAATTCTTGCCGAAGATAGGCTCATAATGAGGGAAAGATGAAAACCGAAACCATTCGAGAAAAGAGCGGTCGCCTTACGCGCGGTCTCTGGATTTTCCTCTTCCTCGTCACTCTAACTTCATCTGCCTTCGCCGAGATTATTCCAGCCAACCGCCGTATAGATTGGAGCCTCGCGGGCGCGCGGAGTGACTGGCGGACGCGCACGACTATCTGCGCTACGCTATCGCCGAGCGGCGGGAACGACGCGCCGGCGATCACCAACGCCATCGCGGCATGCCCGCAGGGCCAAGTGGTCAAGCTCAACCCCGGGACGTTCAAGCTTTCGAGCGCCATCGTGTGGGGTAACCACTCCAACGTGACCCTGCGCGGAAGCGGGAAGACCGCCACCTTGCTCCAGGGACAGTCGCCGTTCACGGCGGGCAACGGCAACAGCATCTTCGACTTCTGGGGCGGGCGGGGGGCGTCACCCGACTGGGACTGGACGCTGACGCCAACCGTGGCGCTCTCCTCCGGCCTCACGAAGGACTCCACGCGGATCACGGCGGCCGCGAGCCACGGCTGGGTCGCGGGCGACTACGTCCTGATCGACCAGCTCAACGGCGCGACGACCCCGCCGGACGTGTGCTTGAACAACAGCAACTGGCTCAGCCGAGCAAACTGTACACGCATGCGCGCCCAAATTGTCAAGGTCACGAACGTCGTGGACACGAGGACGGTCGACATCACGCCGCCCCTCTACTTCGATTACAGCCTCGCGCAGACCCCGCAGGGGAAAAAGGCCAACATCAAGCTCGAGGGAATCTCGGTCGAGAGCCTGAAGGTCGACAACCACACGAGCAAGATGTCGCACATGTTCTACATCTATAACGTGTTCAACTCCCTCTTCTACGACCTGGACCTTGATGGCATTCCTGCGTTTGACCAGAGCCGCCACTTTCACATCTACAACGCGCTCTGGCTCACCATCAGCCACTCCGACATGCACGGCTGGGACGGCAACCAGACGAACCAGGGGTACGGCTTCTTCCTCGGCTACGCGACCTCGGGCCTTCTCATCGAGGACAACACGATGTACGGGGTCCAGCTCGGCGTCGCTTTCGAGGGGGCCACCTCCGGCAATGTCGTCGCTTACAACTTCACCACCGGCTCCATCTGGTTTGACCCGACGGTCAACCGCCTAATGATTATCAATCACGGCGGCGGCCTCACGAATCTCATCGAGGGCAACATCATCCAGGGCCGGTTCCGCCAGGATAGCTTCTTCGGATCGGGCCACTGGAACACGCTCCTCCGCAACCGGATCGAGCAGATCCCGGGGACGACGGACCAGACGCAGGTCTTCGATATCGAGCAGATTCACTATAATACCAACGCGGTCGGCAACGTTCTCGGGACCGTCGGGCGGGAGAGGGTTTTCGAGCAGTCCTGCGTCAGCGGCGCGAGCTCGGGGGTGCAGGTCATTTACCGGCTCGGCTACACGGGAGCCTACGAGGCGACGGGGGCCGGGTGCGATACCCAGGTGAAGGCCACGCTGCTGCGCCACGGGAACTGGGACAGCGTGAACCAGGCGACGGTCTGGGACCCCGCTATCACGGATCACGTGATTCCGAACTCCTACTACCTGTCGGCCAAGCCGTCATTCTTCGGAACTTGTGCCTGGCCCTCGATTGGCGCAGATTTGAGTCCGCTGGTTAGCACGCTCCCGGCCAAGGCTAGACATGACGGCCTTTCAATCTGTGTGGTGGTCGGTTCCCCACCCCAACCACCCACCAATCTGGCCATCCAATAATCGCCCCGTAAACGCCGATCTTGTGGAGATTCTGTTCTATGCAGAGTCCCATCGCGCCCGCCAGTATCATTTTCGGCGATCCTCTCAGACATTTGACCCTGACGATCGTACAGGGCTGACGCAGGCGATGAGCAGGATGAACCACGCTGGGCTCATGTTGCTAAACATGGCTTCCGTCCAGTTGACCATTAGGCTAACCAAAAGGAACGCCAGGCAAAGTATCCAATACCCACCCTCCAGCAACAGCCCTTTCTTCACCCTTCTACCACCCGAGGCAACCATTGCGAGGAGCAGGAATACTCCGACCAGCCCGCCATTGAGATACGTTTCCAGGTATCCGTTGTGGGCCTGATTCGGCCGAAAGCTCCACGCTTCCCAATAGCGCTCCGCCCTAAGCCCTAACCAAAAGCTCTGGTAGCCTGTGCCGAGGAGCGGATTTATCGGCTCGCTCAATAATTGGGCCCAGAGGACGGTTCGCCCCGTCAGTGTCAGATCCCTGCCTAACGTGCCTACAAACACTTCACTGAGAGACGAAACGGAAAATAGAAGAACAATCACCGACCCGATAACTAGGCTGTATGTGCCGAGGTATCCAACCTGTCGCTTGGCAACGGGGAACTGCATCATGAGAATGATCAACGATCCAAACAACAGAGACACCAGCGAGGTCTCGCTTTTCGCTTTGTCCAGAAGCCAGAATACCATCACCAACAGGATGCCGCGAGTGACGAGGTCGCCCCTGTCCAGCTTTCTCTTCTGGCCCGCTCGCATCTCGACGAGATCCCACAGAAGGAACAATCCGGAAACGAGTGCAAGGCACCCAAGAGCGTTTTTCTCTGTGGCGACTCCACTGTATGCAGTGTCCCACGACTTGGTATAGTACTTTCCTAACTCTGAATAATACTTTATGAACAGGACGGAGAACGGGACCACGAGGTAGGTGAATCGCGCGAGCATGGATCTGGTCGCGCGTACCGGATCCTTCTCTGAAAGAAGAATCAGAACCATTACCACATTTCCAACGTCCTTGATCCATCTCTTGAAGCCGACGAACGGATAGTCCGACCAGATAACACTGACGCCGCAATAGAGGAAGAACACGAAGAGCCACCGGTTCGATGTGAAGATCCTTCCCCAGTTCAATTCACGTCCAGCCAAGATCCCGAATCCTGTGAGAATGAAGAGAAAGTACACACTTCGATCCAGAGGGCTGCCTTCCAGGTAGTAGTCGACGCTCTCTACCAGGATTCCTTCGCCAAACCAGAACGAAATCGGCCGCGATGCGATTATCAAAAGCCAGAGCAAGGGGACCCATAGCGCCAGTGAAGTCATGGGCCGCAGCCGTCGATCTTTGGCGAACAGCCAAACGATGAAGAGAACGCAAACGACTAATGCGAACTCTTTAGACATGACAGACAATGACCAATGGCCACGACACTCTACGGAACCTGGCTCTCATCACCACATCCCAGCGAGAAAACCGTGGTCATTCTCACAGTACATCGAGCCTTCATCTCGCGGAGTTGTGTTCCCGAACACTGCTCCAACCGACGTGTAGTGTCCCGAAGGGCAGGTGCGGCAGGCTGGGATGGCTAGTTCGAGCCCCCTCCAGGAGATTGCGCCCGGCGACGACTGAATTCATGCTCCAACCTGAGACCGCACGCACCAATGAGGCAGCCGAGGCTCTCGCAGATCTTTATCAGCGATTTCATAAGTAAAGGCTGGCCGAACAAGCTCAGCATCGGTAGCGCAGCGCAATAGACACCAAGCGTGAATGCAGACTTAGTGATCTGTAATGGTCTGTTCGTCGCCCTCGCAACGTAATAGCTCCCCCGCACCAATGCCCTCCTGAGGAAATAGCTTCTCCTGCACCGTTCGGGTGGCTCAATTTCGTAAACTGTGGCCTCATCGCACCAGACGAACGAGTGGCCTTTCTCGATCATGCGCCTGAAGAAATCCTTGTCCTCTCCATGGCCGATGTCGGGATTAAACAAGTTATCTGTATCCGCAAAAAGATCTCGCCGAAGCAAAACGTTACCGGTTCGCGTATCACGCCAAGTCAAAACTGTTCCCGTCCTGAAGGTGGACCGTTCGAAAAGCCTGCTCTTGAGAACCCACTCCGGCGGCGTAGTTAAAAAGTGAGGCTTGACCGGACCAAGTACACCNGCAACTCTGTACTCCCGCATCGTGGCGAATAACCTGTCCAACCAGTCACGATTCGGCAACTCATCGTCATCAATGAAGGCGACAAGATTTCCGCCGGCCTCGCTAATTGCCCTGTTTCGTGCGACGGGGATGCCTCTCACAGCCTCTATAGAGTAGTGGACTCGAATAGACGTCTCATCTTGAAATGCTTTGACAACTTCAGACGCGGACCCTGTCGCGTCGTTGTCTATAACGACGATAGAGTATGTGAACGCATCGCTGCTCTGCTGACACGCTAATGCCTGCAACAGCTGCGCCAGCATGTCTGGTCGCTTATACGTACAAACACAAACTGAAATGTGGTCCATCACCGGCAATCAACCAACACGATCTCCGATAGGCTCCAGCTACCTTCCGAGCGCACTGTGCAGCGAGGCGCTGTGGATCTATCCGTGAGCCCGAGACGGCGAAACTCTGAATCTACCAGCAGATACCATAGTACTCCGCCTTTGGATGGTCTTCTGGGTCAAAGAGTCTCACCAGGTCCAGGAGGACCTGATCCTCGCGCAAGGCCCTCAGCCCACGGGCGTATTCCGCATCGCGGGCAGTGACCACGATCACATCGCTTTGGCGAATAAGTTCGTCCGCGGATGAACAGAACAACTGAGCGATGTGCGGAATTTCTCTGTCTATGTATTCTTTGTTCGCGCCGATCAGTCTCGCCATAGAGACATTGTGATCGTGGACGCGCACGTTGAACCCCTTACCAATCATCGTCTCGATGACTTCGACCGTGGGACTTTCGCGGAGATCGTCTGTACCCTCCTTGAAGCTCAGCCCCAAAAATCCCAGTGACCGCCCTTTGTAAGCCAACAACTTGGTAATGACCTTCTGAATTTGACACCTATTGCTGTTCAGGATGGAGTTCAGAAGCGGTACCTCGATGTCATGCTCGTTTGCCTGATAGCAAATCGACCGTAAGTCCTTTGGCAAACAGGAGCCACCAAACGCGAACCCCGGTTTCAGATACGAAGCCGAGAGGTTCAGTTTCTTATCCGCGCAAAAGATGCTCATCACCTCGTGGCTGTCGATCTCCAGGGCCTTGCAGATATTGCCGATCTCATTGGCAAAGGAAATCTTGAGGGCATGAAAAGTGTTGTCAGCATACTTGGTCATTTCTGCGACTCGCAGCTTTGTCCGAATCATGGGAGCGGACAGCGGCTCATAGACCTTCGACAGTGCGTCCCCGGATCGCCGGTCGAATTCGCCAATGACAGTTCTGGACGGATGGTAAAAGTCCGCTATTGAAGTCCCTTCGCGCAAGAACTCAGGATTCATACAAAGGCCAAAGTCCCGTCCAGCCTTCTTGCCCGACGTTTTCTGAAGCATTGGGAGCAGTCGTTCCTCCACGGTACCTGGAACCACCGTGCTCCGAACTACCACCGTAAAGTAGTCCTGTTTTGAGGAGAGAGCTTGGCCGATTTGCTCACACACGCGGAGGACTGCGCTCAGATCAATACTGCCATTCGAGCGATTCGGTGTCCCCACACAGACCATGGTCAAGTCTGTTGAATGAATTGCGTCGACAAAATCCGCCGTAGCTCTGAGCCTTCGCGCTTGAACTGCGTTTGAGATGAGTCTGTCGACGCCCGTCTCAATCACGGGACTTTTCCCCTCCGTGATCATGGCCAACTTTATCGGATTTGATTCGACAGCGATAATCTCATGCCCCAAGTCTGTAAGGCATCCCGCACATACGGAGCCGACATAACCCATCCCGAAGATGCTTATTCTCATAATTCCTCATTCATGGTGCGATACATGCCGCGTGTGGCTCAAGAAGTGGACACAGTCCTGAAAGCCGCCAAACATCTTCTCTATAGGTGCCTCCGCGAGGATCCCCTGCCGAGCATTTCGGGAAAATTCAGCCCTGATATCATCGTGGTCGAGCAAATAGACGATGCGGTCCCTTAGGGAGATCAGATCATTCCGGGGAACTATGAAGCCGTTTTTGCCCGGCTTGAGATATGCAATCTCAGGAGGGTGCACGCCCTCTTCCGTAATCACAGGTAAGCCCCAAAACAACGCTTGGTTCAATCCTAGCCCGACGTGTCCCGGGATCGCGCAAATGTCCGCCATTTTGAAGACCTTGCTGATCCCGATGTCCATTCCGTCATGCATCTCACCGAGATACACCGTGTTGTGCGAATTCATGCGCCCTCTTAGCTCTTCGCTCAACCCAGAACCGACCAGCACGAGTCCGACATCTTTGCGTTCAAAGTTACGGAAGATCTCAACCAGATGATCAACCCGCTTGCGCCCCTTGCCCGTACCCATGCTACCCACAAACAACACTACTTTCTCGAATGGTACTCGGAGCTCGCGCTTAATCACTTCCTTGCTTTCATCTATTCGCGGGAAATCATCAAAGTTCAGCGTGTTATTGGCAACAAACACCTTGGAGCGAAAGGGTGGTCTGATGGATTCTAAGCAGTCCACGGAGTACACGATTATCGCGTCGCTGATTCCATGCACGTAATTGTAGAGACAATAACGCCACCGGCTGTCCTTGGCGTCCCAGTTCGCAGCCTTCGTCCACACAGCGAAGGGAATCCGCTGAAACCTAAGCCAGTGGATCAAGGGCCAAACGATCAGGTCCTTAAGCCGAAGGAAGAGGATCACAGCGACCGGGCGAAGCGCCTTAATTGTTTGGGTGTAGGTGCCGAAGCTGAACGCGAGCTCGCGAAAGTCAAATTCTACTGGTTTCTGATTCTGTTTCTGAAGGGCGTTCGCAATCACCGACAGTTCGAAACCAATCTCGCGGAATCGTCTGTGGAAGTAATTATAGACTGGCACTCTGTAGTGCATCACCTTGCTAGAAATAAGCAGGACCCGCTTTGTAGAATTATCTTCTCTGTCAGCAGCGTCAGACGAGTGTCCCTTTCCCAATTCAATCGCGCCGCGTTCTATCTGCATTCTTAGGTTCAAAACACTCTGTCTCTTGTATCTGTGCCCCTGCGTATCCCAGTCGTACTCATCAGCGTTCGCGACCCGCCCAGGACCAGGACGGCCTGGGACGGCTCGCTCGAATCTCGGGAACTAGCCAAACCCTGTTAGGGCTTCCAGTCAGTCACGAAGGTCACGGCTCCGTTCTCGAGTCGCGCGTAGGCTATCGCCGCACGTTCAGAACCATCGCCTTGGATGGTCCACTTGCCCTCCACCTGCGAAAGCTCCATGTTGTTCCGTTGTCTCCACCACGTGTCCACTTCTCCCGGCAGCGCTAACCACAGGTTCTTTTGTGTACGAAATCTCTCGATCGCGGCAAGTAGCTCGGCATAAAGGGTCTGTCTTTCCTGCCCCATCATGTAGTCAGGATGTATGAGGAAGATCACCAGTCCATGCTTACCGACGATGATGTCCATCTGCCTGGTCCACATCTCGAGCGGGTTTGAACGCAGAATGTTGTAAATAGGGTAGTCCTGAAGAGTCGTCAGCGGGAGCTCCACGATATCGCCAATGAAAAATGGGAAAACCGTACAACAGCCGCCGCGCTGGGGATCCAAGTGAGCGACGTTTGGCACCGACATATCGTAGGAAAATTCGAAGGCGTCGTACCAAGCCGCGTTCCGATACATGACTGGCGATCGAAAGCCGTTTGCCCCGAGTTGCCTCGCATATTCGTTAATCTTTTTGGCCCGCGTGCGGAACACCTGTTCGGAGCTGAATAATCGACCATCATGATTCAATCCATGTATGCAAACCTCGCATCCTGCCTCGCGGATCGCCCTCAGGAGGCTATCGGAAATCTGGTATCTCACCTCAGGAACGAATTCGAAGGACGACCTGATTCCATATCTCCTCTCGATGTCCAGTATCTTGGAGCAGAACTCTTGGCCAGAGGCCGTCTCCACGTCGTGCGTCATGAGGGCGCAGGCGTCGAAGCCTTTTGGCCAATACCAGATGAATGGCAGCTGTTGCTCGCCGGAACCTTTCAGCACCAATATCCACAATTGCGTCACAAAATCTTCGACAGTAGTATCGACTGGCCAGGCGGGGAACGGTATCTTCGCCCAGTCCTGTAGGGCGACCTGTTGTAGGATCCTGCGAAAGGCGACGGGAAAAAGCGGCCTTAGAGCATAGTAGAGCCGTCGAGAAAGTGAGTCGGTACTCGATATGTAAGAGATCTCTGAGTTGACCGCGGGAACATACCGTTCGAGACGCAGATTATCGATGATTTCAGTCGGGTTAAACGGTAAGGTGACGGATGCGCCGCCCATCGAGACGTTGGAATCAACACTCGGCGGAGGGTCGGTGTATTTGTCCGACACTGCGCCGGTACTGAGCCGACCGTAGAGCCCGAGGTCGCCAAACTTAAAAAACCCCTCTCTCTCCGACAGGGGTGAGCACGTAAACCGGTCGACATAGGAACGGGGGCACTTTGTATGAGCAAGAAACGCGTCCATCATAAGAGGTTGAGCGGTCTGTCGGGCGCCGACGCCGTTATTGGCCGACTTCACTCAGATCCACGGGCATAGAAGCGGAGGCCCTTTTTGCGAAATGCCCTGACTTCCGCGCGGGTAGGGTACGTGTGGTTCGGCCATGCACCGTCTGGTTGCGGGGTGGTTTTGACGGCCATCGGATCGTAGTGATCCAGGAACGAAGCCAGGAGTCTTCCGCCGGCAACGGCCACCTTCCGGTTCAGGGAGTACACACTGTCGCCGTTCAACACCCTCACTTCTACCTGCGTCAACACGTCACCAGCATCAAACTCCTGCGCCACAACGTGCAATGTTGCGCCAACGTTGGTCGCTCCCTCCAAGAGAGCATGAAAGCTCGGTGCCATCCCACGGAATTGGGGCAACAGGGACTTATGTAGATTCCAGCATCCGTATCTCGCGACGGATTCGCGCATCGTTTTGCCGATGTAATGGCTGAAGTTCGTCGAAATGATCAAATCCGGACACCAGCGGCGCACCGTGGCCACGCTTTGATCGTCGTTGATGTTTGAACTGAGCGCCAGCTCGACATTGTGATGTCGCGCGAGCTGTGACGGGAAGACCCTATTCTTCGTGAAGAGAAATCGCCGCACCAGACGAATGCGGATCAGCTCACTCGCAAAGATGAAACCGGACCGCCGTAGAACGAACATCAGGGCGCCGAGTCGGGAACGCTTATAAATCGGACGAGATGAAATGACCGACCCCGCGATCCAGTCCGGGTGGCTCGCGTAGAGAAGTCGCTGCATCTCGCCAGCGAACTCGTCGTCCGCTGCCAAGAAGACAATCTTCAGAGGCGGTTTAGTGCGCATGCACAGGTGATTGATGCTTTAGACGGCCCAGCGAGCGCCTAGGATCGGCACGGACGGGGCGCGTGACGGATCTTCGCGAGCGAAGATTGATGTCAGCGTTCGGTATTCACGACGAGGACGGCTACGGATGCCACGTGGGGCCTCAACGCCTAGTGGCTATACGTTTATCCAGTCGCCCGCGTTCCGAGAGACGGCACACAGCTTCAGCCGAGTTAGAGCCATTGTGATCGGACTCCCGCTCCGCCACACTTCCTCCGGAGAGATGTTCCATCACTTTCAAATATCGCTCTTTCATGACCCCCCAGCGTATCGGCAGATACTCTCGCTTTGCCGTTTCCGCCAGTCGAAGCCGTCGTGCCATGTCTCCATACATGCTCACCATTTGTTTCGCCAAATCGGCGGGATTGCTCGGCTCAAAGAAAGCGAGCGCTTCGTCACTGAAGTAGCGACCGATCGTCTTCAGGCGAGAACAAATGACGGCCTTATTCATAATGATGTACTCGGAGAGCTTGCCCGAAAACGATAAGTCGAGAAAGGTATCCTGACGTGTTGCCAGCACCCCAATATCGCATCGCTTCAGCCACCGAGGAATCTCGTCGGGGAGAACGACCCCAAGGAATTTCACTTTGACGCCCAATCCAAGCCTCCGCGCAAGACTTTCAAGGGAATCCTTGGCCGGGCCGCTCCCTAAGATCCAAAACTCCGCGCCGCGCATTTGATGATGCGCCATCGCGAAGGCTTCAATCGCAATGTCCAAGCCGTAGAGGTGGGTGAGCGTGCCGTGGTACATCATCACGAAGGTCTTCTCCGACTGCGCCCAGGCGTCGGAGGAGCCTGAAGTATCTGGGACGGAAGAGAAAAACGCTTCGTCGACGGAGTTCATAATGANCGTCGATTTCGACCTCGATAAGCCACGCCTGACAAGGAGGTCCTCAATCGGCTGGTTGATGGTCAGTACATGATCGGCAAAATCAANGCTGCGCTTTTCGACATATTTGAGGAAGCGCACCAGCATTGAATCCGCGCGAACCTGATACTTCGAAGCAAAGAACTCGGGAGCAATTTCGTGCATATCGAGAAGAATCTTCGCGCGCCTCCATTTGGCGTAGACCCCGGCGAAAACGAGGAAATCGGGGAGATTGTTGACGTCAATGACCGCGTAGTGCCGCTTTTCCATCAAAGAAGAGAGTTTGAATAGAGCCCAGAGCGAGAATATAACGTATTCAAAGGCGTAACGACCGACGGAGCCTCGCTTTCTGCCGAGCGAAAAAGTATACACATCGACCCCATTCAGACTGTAGTGGCTCGCCTTCGAGTATGGCGAGCGCAGAGCAAGCACGTCGACACGGTACCCGGCCGAAACTAACGCTTCCGCCTTTCGCCGGACTCTGAGATCAATCTCGTAATGGTTTTGTAGGAGGACGCAAACAGATTTCATTCGACGCCTCGGGCACTAGGATGGCGAAGAGATTGCGAGATAGGCTTGCGCGGCCTCGTTTGTGGCGCGCCGGAGCAACCGTCCGATGTCAACCTCCGACTGGCCAGCCCAAGGAACATCAATCATCCAGCGGGGCGGGTTGGTCGTCGGCCTCCGTGCCGCCGCTTGCCCAGTGGGACAATGTACTCTTAAGATCACGGGCGGGTCTATTCGGTTACCGGGGGACCGGATCTGTAGGTGGTCGGGCGCATGAGCGGACCGAAGGCATTCGAAGACGACCTCGCGCCGTTGGCGGAACCAACTGGTCACCTGTCCAGCCGTGGCGAACCAAGGTTCAAGGGACTTCAACTCTGCCAAAATCCGGACATAGAAGTCTCCCCAGAACCGCTCCGGCCCATGACTTCGGTCATGCCAGAGGATCGTTAAAACGCCAGCAAACGTTTTGGCGTTGACNATGAGAGCCACGCAGCGTTTCCAGGCCTCGGGCTCGGACAGGGCAAGCCGCTGGCGGTAAAACAATGCACCGTCTTGAATATGTAATGGGAGCTCGAGCAACCTTCGTGTGCCGAGCGGACGATATGCCTGGGTCGTTCCGGAGCGATACCCTACCGTTTCGTTATAACCCGCTGTCGAATCGTAGGCGTAACCCGCCTTTTCCAACACCCGGAAGGTGTTTTCGTCAGTCCACAACCAATGCATTCGGACCCCGGTCTCGGATCCTCCCGTAACCGCCGCGATCCTCCGCAATTCTTCTCGCCCCTTGTCAACGCTATGCCAGGCATCAATTCCGTGAACGGCCAATTCACGCCCCTCTCTCATGAGGGTCGCCGTCCATTCGGGAATCTCGGTAATGTCGTAAGAGGCGGCGCGCCTTTTCGCATGCTTCCCGACGGCCCTGTCGCCGGCGTGCTGTTTGAATGGGATCAGAAAGTACGTGGACGGCAAGTGCTCTTCGACCCGCAAGTACCAATCAAACGGTAGCCAGAAATCTTTCGCCAAGCCCAAATGCACGAGGGGAAGGGACAGGGCCGCGCGCCAGCTCCTCAGAAGACGCCGCCACGGGATCCTGCCTCTGAGGAAACTGCAGATCGCGCCGACAGTGGAGCGGTAAAGAAATCCCCACATCGTGTGGTCGAATTTGTGATCGCGGATCCGAACGAAATCGATGTCGTGCGTGAGACAAACTGCGAACGGATGCCCCGAGGGAGACGGCGGAATTTCGAGAAGAGTAATCCCCGCCTCGAGGATCCAATCCCGCAGCATCATGATATGCATCTCGAGCGTTGGAATGTGAGCGTACTCGGGCGGTTGACCTGTCGACAGCAGACAGGCGACTTCCCGAAACAAGTCGTATCCGAGACGCAACACCGAGCAGTCGACCGAACGGACTCTGAGTCCCACAACGCCGGCGTCGCCAGTTACGCAAGGCGTACCGCTCTCCGCCTTCTCGAATATCATGGCCGTGCCGTACAGAGGCAGCCGACTACCCTGGTAGTCGAGGATGACATTTCGGCGGCTCGAACACGCGGCGAACTCCACGGCTGGGTCGCGGCGTTTGAGTTCCGGGCCGTAGATGAGGACGAGCTTCGCGTCCACTTCCGGGACTTCGTCTGCCGTGACGATCACCGCGTCGTATGACTGGCCGTCACGGAAAAACTCCCAGGGCGTTTTGAACAACTGGAAGAATTCCGCTACAACTTCTTGATCCTCGGACGGCGCAAACACGCCAATCATGGAAGGTCCCGATCTGCNCAGTCAACAGGAGCGGACGAAGAACACGCTTGGTTGGCTCACACGNCCTCAGGCACTAGTCGAGAAAAAGTCCCGGATGCAGTCGACAACGTAGTGTGCTTGCAGTCTGGTGACTTCAGGGTAAATAGGCAGCGCCAGCGTCTCTTCCGCCGCAGTCTCACTCTCTGGAAACGCGCCACCTTTGCATCCCAAATAAGAGAAACATTCCTGAAGGTGCAGCGGCACTGGATAGTAGACCTCGGTGCCAACGCCCTTCGCGTCGAGGGCCGCCTTCAGTTGGTCCCTGCGCGAAACGCGGATCACATACTGGTTGAAGATGTGACGGTCGGTCGCGACGTGGGGAAGAATTACCTGAGACGAACTCGTCGTGACACACATGGAAGTATCGGCAACGCGCAAGCCGGACTCGGCAAAGAGGGCGTCGTACCTTTTCGCGTTCCCCTGACGAGCCGCCGTCCAGGCATCCAGGTGTGAGAGTTTCACGAGAATGATGGCCGCCTGGAGAGCATCCAGCCGGAAATTGCCCCCGACGATGGTATGGTTATACTTAGGCTTGGATCCATGGGCACGCAGGCGCCTCAGATGCTCCGCGCGCTGGCCATCGTTGGTAACAACCATTCCGCCGTCGCCCGCCGCACCGAGGTTCTTCGAAGGGAAGAAGGAGAGACAGCCGTAGCGTCCAACACCGCCCGCGCGCCGGCCCTTGTGCTCGGCGCCGATCGCCTGGGCGGCGTCCTCGATGACGACGAGGTCGTATTTGTCGGCCACCCACATCACGGCGTCCATGTCCGCCATCTGGCCATAAAGGTGGACGGGAATGATTGCGCGTGTCCTGTGCGTCACTTTTGACTGTATTCGCGACGGATCGAGATTGTAGGTGGTGGGATCAATATCGATGAAGACGGGGGTGGCCCCGACGCGCGCGATCGCCCCCGCTGTCGCGAAAAAGGTGTAAGGAGTCGTGATGATCTCGTCCCCAGGGCCGATGTTTTCCGCCATCAGGCAGGCAAGCAAGGCGTCGGTACCCGAAGACACTCCGACCGCGTGTGAGCAGCCACAGTATCGAGCGATCGCCTTCTCGCACTGCTCGACCTTCGGCCCCAGGATGAAGTGTTGCGACTCCATCACTTCGGCGACCGCCGCATCGACGTCAGCCTTGATACTGCGGTACTGCGCCTTGAGATCTAGCAGCGGCACATTCATGACTGGGATTCTTCCCTCAGTTGTCGGTACGATTTGGTGCCCTTGCTCAACTCGACGGGCAGCGGCGTCTCTTCGTCCAAGTCGAGGCACTCCAACGCGCCGTTGCCGCTCTGCCGATACCGATAGCCGCTTTCCGGGCATTGCATCACCCCATCGGCATCGGGTGCGTCGAGCCGGTGTCCATGCCGACTCATCCACCCAACCTGACGGGCTGGACTGCCGACTACCAAGGCAAAGTCCGCCACGCTCTTGGTGACCACGGCACCAGCGCCGACGAACGCATAGCGCCCGACGGTGACCCCGCAGACGATCGTGGCATTGGCGCCGACGGTACAGCCGCGCCTGAGCCGGGTGTGCTCATACAACGAGTGCCTGTTGATCTGCGCGCGAGGGTTTGTGACATTCGTTAAGACGCACGAGGGTCCAAGGAACACATCATCCTCGATCACCACACCCGCATAGACCGACACGTTGTTTTGCACCTTGACATTGTTTCCGATTGTCGCCCCACCATCGACATAGACATTCTGGCCTATGTTGCACCGCTCGCCGATCCGCGCGCCCTTCATGATGTGGGAGAAATGCCAGATCTTGGTGCCGGCCCCGACTCCGGCGCCGTCGTCGACGTAGGCCGATTCGTGTACGAAGTATGGCCGACCCACTTTCTGGGATTCGGAGTCGCGCACTTGTACGGCGGTGCCCCCACTCAACAGCGAACTCTGACAGGCGTCCAAGGCTCTTAAGACTCGTAGGCCTTCCATGCCGTCAGTCAGAGGCGTAGTTCTGGACGCAACGCAGTCGAGGAAGTGCTGGCATTCCGCCCTGAGCGGCTCCCGGTCGTCGAGTTCGACGATTTCGCCCTGTGCTTTGACGGCCGTAGGAATCCGGTGTCGCCATTCCACTCGGTGGGGGTAGAGGATCAGCTTGCGTGCCGCCGCGTCATCGAAGACCGCCATCTTCTCCGTGCCAACGATCACAAGCCGTTGCTCTTTGACGGGATGTAACCAGCTCACGAACACGTGGGCTTGAACGCCACTTGGAAACTCGAAGTGGCTCAAGGTGACATCAAAGACCTGGCGATTCAGATAGGCGCCGCCCTGGCAGGAAACACGGATCGGCATTTCGTTGAGAAGTGATAGCATCACGGAGATGTCGTGTGGAGCAAAGCTCCAGAGAATATTTTCTTCAGTGCGTATTTTCCCGATGTTGAGGCGGTTCGAGTACAGGTAATTGATCTGGCCAAGGGCGCCGTCCTGAATCAGTTCCTGTAGCTTCAGGATCGCGGGATGATATCGGAGAATATGTCCGACCATGAGAATTCTTCGGTTCGCCGCCGCGAGTTCCACAAGGTGCTCGCCTTGCTTCACATCAATGGCAAGCGGCTTTTCGACGAGAACGTCCTTCCCGGCGTCCAGAGCGGCCTTGGCCATTTCGTAGTGAGTCGTCGCGGGCGTGGCCAACGCGACGGCAGCAACAGAGGAGTCCGATAAGACTGCGCCAAAGTCCCGATGGAATCGGACATTCGCGTATTCAGACCTATACTTCGCTTCGACCGATCTGTCTGCGTCACAGAGTACGGCCAGCGCGCCAAGTTCGTGAAAATTCCTCACGAGGTTCTTGCCCCAATAGCCAACTCCAACAACGGCTATGTTCCGGTCCGAGTTGTCGACGAGTCCTGCTTGCATGGCCATCCCGCTCAGCCCAGGAGATCGACACAGCGCGCGGCTGCGCACCCGTCTCCGTAGAGGGCTGGACGCGGATCCGCTGGCGCAAATGAACGCGCCGTCTGCACAATCTTCTCGGTGTCAGCGCCAACCAAGGTATTCCAGCCCGCTTTCAGGGTCTCCACCCACTCAGTCTCGTCTCGCAGTGTGAGGCATGGGACTCCCATCCAGTAGGCCTCCTTCTGTAATCCACCGGAGTCCGTGAGGACCAGTCTGGCGGAACCCGCCAGAGTCACCATATCGAGGTAGCCGACAGGATCGATCAGCTGGACGTGGGGCCTTGGCCGCCAAGCCGCTGCCGTGATGATGCGACGCGCACGAGGATGGACAGGGAAGACTACTGGCTCGTCGAGCGCGTTGAATGCGCCGAGAATGTGCGAAAGGCGCGTCAGATCGTCGGTGTTTTCGCTGCGGTGCACGGTCGCCAGCAGGTAGGATTTCTTCACCAATCCTAGTCGGTGCAGAATTCCCGACGCGGTCGTTTCGGTGTGTTGCGTTGCCCAGTTCAGGACGTCCAGCATGACGTCGCCAACGAGATGGACGTCTCGAGAGATCCCTTCAGCGGCCAAGTTACTGACCGCGGTGTCGCTCGGACAGAGCAGGAGGCTCGACAGATGGTCCGCGACGACGCGGTTGATCTCCTCCGGCATGCGACGATTAAAACTTCGCAGCCCCGCTTCGATGTGAGCCACGGGCACGGATAGCTTCGAGGCTGCCAGGGCGCCGGCCAGCGTAGAGTTCGTATCGCCATAGATGAGAAGCCAGTCTGGGCGTTTGAGGAGCAGCACATCTTCGATCCCTTTGAGCATGGCACCAGTCTGCCGTCCGTGGGAATCGGAACCGACCCCCAAGTTCACATCGGGTGGCGGTATCTTGAGCCCATCGAAGAAGATTCCGGACATCTCGTAGTCATAATGTTGCCCCGTATGTACCAAGACCTCTTGGTGTCGCTCTCGCAATAGCTGGCTGACCGCAGCCGCCTTGATGAACTGGGGCCGCGCTCCTACGATGGATACGAGCTTCACGGGTCCTCCGGCTCTGGTATTCCGTGCTACGCTGCGTCGTGCGTGTCCGGACGCGTGATGAGTCACGGCAGGACACCAAGGGTCCGGTCTGCTACCTGAGCGCGCCGCTCTCCCTTGCCGCCATCGACTGGAGAACCTCGGTGGCTATGCGGCGCTGCTGGTCAGGGGAGAGTTCCGGGAACATCGGAAGCGAAAGCACCTGGGAGGCCGCCTGCTCGGCGACTGGGAAATCACCCTCACGGAAGCCCAGAGCGTCGTAGGCCTTCGAGAGATGGAGCGGGATCGGATAGTGGATGCCCGTTCCGATACCTGCGGCAGCCAGATCCTTCTGGAGCCGCTCCCGATCGACGACCTGTACCACATAGAGATGGTAAACCGGTCGCGACCAGTACGGCACGTGTGTGAGGATGAGCGTCCCGTAGGTGTCGGCGAAGAGCTCGGCGTAGCCCCGTGCCCGCTCCCGGCGCTGGTCGTTCCACTTCGCCAAATGACGAAGCTTCACGCGTAAGATAGCCGCCTGGATGGCGTCCAACCGGCCATTATAACCCTCGATGTCGTGGAAGTATTTCCTCGACTGGCCATGGTCGCGGAGCATCTGGCAGCGCCGTGCGAGTTGCTCGTCGTCGGTCGTGATGGCTCCTGCCTCGCCGCAGGCGCCCAAATTCTTGCCAGGATAGAAGCTGAACACCCCGGCACGGCCCATCGATCCGGCCTTGCGCCAGCGACCCTCCTTCCTCGAGAAGTACTCTGCGCCGTGCGCCTGGCAGGCGTCCTCGATGACGAGGAGCTTGTACTGAGTTGCCAGGTCGAGGATTGGGTCCATGTCTGCCATCTGCCCGTACAAATGCACGGGAATGACAGCCGTCACCGTACCGCCGGTGCGCTTACTCACGACGCGGCCCGTCAGAACGTCGCGTGTACATTCGGTCTCCAGATAGGAGCGCAGCCTCTCGGGATCCATGTTGTACGTGCGCTCGTCGACGTCGACGAAGTCAGGCCGTGCGCCGATCTGGGAGATGGCCTCCGTGGTTGCAATGAACGTGTTCGGAACTGTCACCACCGTATCGCCGGGTTGCACGCCAGCCGAGATCAGAGCAAACCGCAAAGCGTCCGTGCCGCTCGACACGCCGACGCAACACTGGACTTCACAAAAGCCCGCAAACTCCCGCTCGAACTGGTCCACCGTCGGTCCGCCGACGAAGCCGGCAGTCTTCAGGGCGCTGCGAAAGACCGATACCAATTCCTCTTCGAGCTCCTGATGCGGAGTTACCAGGTCCACCAGCGGGATCTTTGCGTTGGCGTTCATCGCGCAACTCTGACGTCGGCGCCAAAAGACCGGAGCAAGCGCGCCGGATATCCCGCCACAATGGCGTTCGCCGGCACATCACGGGTCACAACGCTCCCAGCCCCGATCAGGGCGTTCTCGCCGATCGTGATGTTGGCGAGGATGGTGGCGCCGGAGCCGATCGACGCCCCCCTCCTCACCAGGGTGGGTTCGACGTTCCAGTCCTTCTCGGTCTGCAGCTCGCCGCGCGGGGTGGTGGCGCGTGGGTAGGAATCGTTAATGAACGTCACGCCATGGCCCACGAAGACGTTGTCCTCGATGGTCACGCCCTCACAGATAAACGTGTGGCTGGAAATCTTGCAGTTGCGGCCGATCCTGGCGTTTTTTTGGATCTCGACAAAGGGGCCGATCTTGGTGTTGTCGCCCACTTCGCAGCCGTAGAGATTGATGAAATGCGACAACAAAACGCCTTGGCCCAGCTTCACATCGGAGGCGATGCACCGACAGTCGATCATAACTCGATCGCCCTTCCTCGTTCCCTCAACGATCGATCGGCAGCTTCGAGTAGTTTCACGACTCGCAAACCTGCCACACCATCGTTAAAGGGGCGTTGGTCCTTCGTGACACAGTCGATGAAATAGTTGAGCTCGACCTTAAGCGCTTCTGCCTGGTCAACGCGAGGGGCCCACATGTCGCCCGAGCGGTAGCTCACCAGTAACTCATAGAGGCCCTGCCGGCCGTTCATCTGGACACCCTTATCGTAAATTTTGAGCTTCTCGTCGGCCTCCACGTCGTTCCAGACCAGCATCTTCTTCTCGCCGCCGATCAAAGTCGTCCGAACCTTGACCGGAGAGAGCCAGTTGACGTTGATATGCGCAATCGTGTTCCGCGGGAAGTAAACGGTGATGAACGCGACGTCGACGAGTCCGTTCAAATGCGCTTCGCCGGTCGCGCTCACAGCCTCCGGCTCCTTCCGGATGAGAAAGTCCATGATCGAAAGATCGTGAGGTGCCAGGTCCCAGATGACGCTCACATCGTGCTGGAAGAGTCCCAGGTTGACTCTCGTGGAGTCGTAGTAATAGAGGTCGCCGAGAACACCCTCGTCAATGAGCTGACTAATTTTTCTTACTGCTCCAGTGAAGAGGAAGGTGTGGTCTACCATTATCCTGAGCTTCTTCCGCTCGGCCAACTCGATCAGCTCTTCCGCCTGCCGGGTGGTCGAGGTGAATGGCTTCTCGATGAAGACGTGCTTGCCGTTCTCGAGACCGGCCTTGGCCAATTCGAAGTGCGTGCAGACAGGGGTCACGACGGCGATGGCGTCGATCTCTGGGGAACGCAGCAGCTCGGAGGATTGCGCCGTGACGGCTAGATCGGGATAAGCCTGCTTGACCCGCCTGAGCGCTGCCGGACTCTGGTCACAGACTGCGGCAACGTGGCACTCGTCAATGCCGCGGAGGTTACGGACGATGTTCGGGCCCCAATATCCGTAACCGATGACGCCAATGCGAATCATCGTATGTGTGCGACTCAGTCCGAGACGAAACTGTTTGAGCGCTACTTAGTACGCGCCGTCGCCGGAAATCACGGCTCGCGGTGTCTGCAGAAGGATCTTGATATCCAGCCATGGTGACCACCTCTTCGCATACCTGAGGTCGAGGCGCACCATGTCGTCGAACCGTAGCCTGCTACGCCCGTTGACCTGCCAGAGACCGGTGATTCCGGGTTTCACTTCCAACAAGCGCCGGCGGTGCCAGATGTCGTAGGCCTCGAGCTCATAGGGGATCGGGGGTCGTGGCCCGACTAGCGACATCTGCCCCATCAAGACGTTAAGGAACTGCGGGAACTCGTCAAGGCTGGTCTTCCGCAGGAACCGCCCCACGCGAGTCACCCGAGGATCCTCGGTGATCTTGTAGACGACTTTCGCCGTGGCTTCGGAGACGCTCGCATTGCCGCTTCCCGCGATGAATCGTTTGACGTACTCCATGTGGATCCGTGAATCGTTGACGGCATACATGGAGCGGAACTTCAGGCACGTGAATGGGACTCCATACTGACCGATCCGCTTCTGACGGAACAGGACGGGCCCGCGCGAGGACAGTTTGATCGCAACAGCGACGACCAGCAAAATCGGAGACAGGATGAGCAACGCCGTGAAGCTGCCCACAATATCCATGGCTTGTTTGATGACCCGCGCCACTTTCCTCGCTTCGTCACGCTGCACGAGGTCCGGGTACAACGTGGCGCTCGTCGGGAGGCCCGTCTCGGGATCGTCGGAGTCTTCGGGGAAGCAGTGAAACGAAAGACGAACATGACTCACTTCTTCCGTGCGCAGGTTGGACTGGAGCGCGGCGGTGACCTTGACGCGTAGGGCATCGAGGACGGACTTCCTGTCCGCTGCACCGAGTTCCGCAAAGATGACCCCGAGGACGGAGGGGTCTTTGTACCAGCCGGCGATATCTGTCTCTCGGATCGAAGAGAGGATGGCGGCTACGATCTTGTCGCGAAGAGGGTCTCCCTTACGGTTCTGGAACGGTGTCCCCGGATCGAGCAACATCAGCACGAAGAGCTTTCGCGAGCGCTCCGTGCGCTTTCGCTCCAGGCAGAGCGCCCGAAGGAACATCACCTCAGGGAGGAGAGGGTGTAGCTCATTCAGAGAACCGTTCCCCGAAACGGAAGGGATCATGGCTTTTCTATTCTGCTGCGGGCGAGCAAGACAGGTGCCATCCTATGGAATTGCCGGCATTTTCCGGCGTCGTGTTAAGCAGCAAACAGTTGCCGCCGGAATGGATCTCGCGACATCGATACGGCGTGGCAGCGAGCGACTCAAATGATGAAAGCTGCGCCTCGATTTGTTGAAAACGTTTGCACAGCGTGCCTCAGAGCCTTACCAGCCGCCCTCGCCTGCCCGTGATTTCCGGAATCCTGTGCCGCGTGTCCACGATCAGGCGCCCGTGATGTGCCACAGCGCCATAGTCGAACTCGGGGTGGTCGGCGAGAATTAGCACACAATCGGCCTCTTGCAGTTCCTCTTCGGTGGGCTCCACGGCCTTCAGTTCGGTCCCGTCCAGGCGGAAGGTCGGTACGTGGGGGTCGGCGTAGGAGACCTCGGCACCCTTTCTACGAAGGGTCGCGATGATCTCGTAGGCCGGCGACTCCCGAGTGTCACCTATGCCTCCCTTGTACGCGACGCCGAGCACAAGAATCCGCGTACCCTTGAGGGCGCGGCCGGCCTCGTTGAGAGCTTCGCTAACGAGGCCCAGCACGTGGGTGGGCATCGCTCGGTTGATCTCGTCCGCCAGCGAGATGAACCGCGCCTCATACCCATTGAGACGCATCTTCCAGGAGAGGTAGAGGGGGTCCACCGGGATGCAGTGCCCGCCGATCCCCGGACCAGGGTAGAAGGGCATGAAGCCGAAGGGTTTCGTCGCCGCGGCATCTATGACTTCCCTGGAATCGACCCCGAGGTATCGGCACATGAGGGCAAACTCGTTGGCGAGCGCGATGTTCACATTCCGGAAGACGTTCTCGTAGAGCTTCGCCAGCTCGGCGACTTTGGGAGTGGAAACCTCGTGCACCCGGGGGACGATCTCCCGGTACAGGGCGGCCGTCAGGCGGCTGCAGGTGGGCGTGACGCCTCCTACCACTTTTGGGATGTCCTTGACCTTGAAGGTGGCGTTCCCTGGGTCGATGCGCTCCGGGGAGAACGCCAGAAAGACGTCCTCGCCGATCCTGGCGCCGTTCGCCTGGAACAACGGCATGAGCAACTCTTCGGTGGTCCCCGGATAGGTGGTGCTCTCTAGGATGATCAATTGTCCTGGACGGGAACGGGCGGCGGCTTGCTTGGCGGCGGCGACCACATACGAGATGTCGGGGTCCTTGGACTTCCTGAGCGGCGTTGGGACGCAGATCAGGACCGCGTCGCTCTCCGACAGTACGGTAGACTGCGTGGTCGCGTAATACCTTCCGACCTGGAGGAGCGCCTGAAGGTGCTCGCTCGGAACATCGGGGACGTGCGAGCGCCCGCTCACGAGGGCCGCGACGCGGTCGGGGTCGGTGTCGAGCCCGATGACAGGGAAGCCGATTCTGGCGAATTCAACAGCCAGCGGGAGACCCACGTACCCCTGGCCGACGATGGTGATCCGTGCGGTGTGGTTGGCGATGCGATGGCTCAGCGTGGTTGCGAGATCCATCAGGTCACTCCACCGTCACGCTCTTGGCGAGGTTTCTGGGCTGGTCGACGTCACAGCCCCGTAGCACCCCGAGATGATACGCGAGCAGTTGAAGCGGAATCGCGATCATAAGGGGTTGCAGCCACTCCAGACTGGGCGGAACCGGAATCATCACATCAGCTTTAGCCCTGATGTCCGCGTCCCCCTCGGTCGCCACCGCGATCACGATTCCGTCTCGTGCTTTGACCTCCTCGACATTGCTCGTCATCTTGTCGTACGTCGCTCCTCTCGGGGTGATAGCAACGACTGGCATACGTGCGTCGATGAGGGCGATCGGACCGTGCTTCATCTCGCCGGCCGGGTACCCTTCGGCGTGGATGTATGAGATCTCCTTGAGCTTGAGGGCGCCCTCGAGGGCCAGAGGATAGTGGAGGCCGCGCCCCAGGTAAAGGAAGTGATCGCGGTCCACGAAGCCTTCTGCGATCTGTCGAATCGCATCACTCTGCTGGAGCACGACCGACAGGAGGTCTGGAAGCTCCAAGAGCGCTTTAACCACTTGGCGCACGAGCGCTGGGTCTACGAAGTTTCTCGCAAGGCCGAGCTTGAGCGCGAGAAGCGTGACCGCCATAAGTTGGGCCGTGAAGGCCTTTGTCGAGGCGACGCCGATCTCGATGCCCGCTCGGGTGTAGATCACTCCATCGGCTTCTCGCGCCAACGAACTGCCGACCACATTGCAGATCGCGAGCGCTCTGGAACCCTGGTCCCTGGCCTCGCGCAAGGCGGCCAGAGTATCAGCGGTTTCCCCCGACTGGGAGATGGAAACGGTGAGGACGCGGCTGTCGAGGACTGGTCGGCGATACCGGAACTCGGAGGCGATGTCCACCTCGACCGGCAGCCGGGCAAACGCTTCGACCAGGTACTTGCCGACGAGCGCGGCATGCCACGAGGTGCCGCACGCGACGAAGCAGAGCCGGTTGAGCCCGGCCAACTCTCGGTCCTTGAGTCCGAGCTCGGGGATCCGAATGTCGGGTGCCTCCGGATCCACCCGTTCCCGCAACGTGTTCCGGACAGCTTCGGGCTGTTCGAAGATCTCCTTGAGCATGAAATGGGGATATCCGGATTTTTCCGCCGCCTCGCCCTCCCAGGGGACGGTGCTCGGCTGCCGTCGAATCGGAACCCCGTCGAGCGTACGCAGGGTCATCCCGTCGGGGGCCAGCACCGCCAGTTCACCATCGTCGAGGACGAGAACTTCTCGCGTTTGGCCAAGCAAGGCCGGGATGTCTGACGCGACGAACATCTCCTCGTGACCGAACCCGATGACGAGCGGGGAGCTCCCGCGCCGGATGGCGACCAGCGTGTTCGGAGCGTTGCTGGCGATGCAGACGATGGCATAGGAGCCGCGAAGGTCTCGGGCGGCACGGAGGACCGCCCCGGGAAGCCCGTTGGTCTGGTAGCGCTCGATCAGGTGGGCGATGACTTCCGTGTCGGTTTGCGAGCGAAACCGATGCCCTTCGGCTGCCAGCGCTTTCCGAAGCTCCCGATAATTTTCGATGATCCCGTTATGGACGATCGCCAGCTGGGAGTGGCAATCGAGATGCGGATGCGCGTTGGCGTTCGATGGCCGCCCATGCGTGGCCCACCGGGTGTGGCCGACCCCCAGGGTGCCTTTGGGCCGGTCAGAGCCGAGCAATGCCTCGAGATCGGCGATCTTACCGGCGGTTTTCCGGACGTCGAGAGACACTCGAGAAACCGTGGCAATCCCCGCCGAGTCGTAGCCTCGGTACTCCAGTCGACGAAGGCCAGGCAGAATGAAGGAAACGGCATCCCGATGGCCGACGTAGCCGACGATTCCACACATGGCCTGATCGCCCTCAGGCGGCCTCTAGTTGGGTGCAATCCAAATGGACAGCCACACTGCGTTGCAGCAGATCGACCGAGACCACGAGGAGACCCTTCTTTGGGTTCACGCGGACCAGGATGCCCTCCACGTCGGCGAATGGTCCCCTGGTGATGCGCACCCGTTGCCCCTGCCGGAGATACGGGTAGGGAAGGATCGGGTGGCCGGAGTGGAGAAGTCGTTGGACCGTCTCGATCTCCGAATCCGGGACGACGGCGAGCTGGTCCCAGCGCTCCCCGAGGATGCGCACCAGCCCGCGCGCCTCGTAGACCTGGAGATAGCTTGCCTTGTCCATCGCGTGGCGCAGGAAGAGATAGCCCCCGAACATCGGGATGCGCGCGCGGCGCCGGACCCCGCCGCGGCGCGACCACGCCTCGACGATGGGGAGGAACAGATCAAAGCCCTTCTTGGCGAGCTGGTCATGGACGAGGCGCTCGCAATTGCTGTGCGTCCACAAGACGTGCCAGCAAGGGATCATCGAATCTGCGACGATTTCTGGCAAGGCTTCGCCCCCTTTGGTCTCCATCCCTCTCCCGGGTGTGGGACCAACCACTAACCTACTTGTGCCGCGCGGCCGAAGGATCCGACCACGCGCCGCCGCCGTCACAATCAGCTTTGTGACCAGGCGTCAATCGTCCGGCGCGGACTCTCTCCTGCCGATTCGGCTCTAGGATCGCCTCGAGACGTAGGAGGCGTATGAGCCCCTCGAGACGTGGCGATCGTCGCCGTTGAAGACCAAGCCCACAATCTTGGCCGCCTCCGTGACGTTCAGCGCTTCCTCGAAGAGCTTACGGGGCGTCCTATGAGCTGTGACCACAATGAGAACCCCGTCCACCCATTTGCCGATGACCCGACAGTCGGGGAACGATACGAGTGGTGGAGTATCGAGAACGATGTAGTCATACCGCCTGCGAGCCTCAGCGAGCAGTTCGCCGAGGCGGGGCGACTTCAGCGTCTCGTAGGGAGCAGACGATAGGCGGCCCGCTGGCAGGACGGATAGATTCAGGTGCGGACGCACCTGAGCTACGGTCCCCAAGGCGAGATTCGCGTTCAGAATCGCATCCACTAGGCCAGGGGCCGCTCGATCGTCAAGCCCGACGCGGCCAGCCACGGCCGAGCCTCGCAAGTCGGCGTCAACCAGGAGAACTCGCGCGTCGGGAGCCTGGGCGAGCGCACCAGCGAGGTTAATGGCGGTTGTCGTCTTGCCGTCCGCGACACCCGGGCTCGAGACCGCGATGACCGAGAGCTTGGCCGATTTGTGGAGTTGTTCGATCAGGTGGCGAAGCGCCCGATACTCTTCCGCTGCAAACGAAGTCGGTGCGACCAGGCTCACCAGATGTTCTTCGAGCCCGTTTGTGGCCTCTCTCGGAAGCTCGAGCGACCCTTGCGGCTTCCGATATGGTACGACCGCAGCGATGGCCGGAGCTTCCGCACTCGCTGGCACCGACGGCGGCGCGTGGCGGCGGAGGGCTTGGTCCTCCGCAGCTCGCTCCAGCGCCTGGAAGAATTTGCTCATGGAGCCAGAAGGCTCCGCACCGACTGCACGACGCTCAGCACGGCCGTGTCGGATCCCAGCGCGAGACTCACAATGACGCCTGCGACTGCCGCCGCGAGTGTTCCAATGCCCCACCAAAACCGCTGGGTCTTCGAGCGTAGAAGTCCACTGACCTTGCGCTGCGGTGGCGTGCCCTCCTCCAGGTACCGGATCGCTTGGTTGACGATCTGCCGATCGATCCGACGCTTTTGATCGGCATACGCGAAGAGAAGAGAGTGATCGCAGACGATGTTGATCAGCCGTGGGATCCCTTCGGAATATTCTGTGATCCGGTCAACGGCGGGGTCGGCGAACAAACCGAGATCCCGCGCTCCGGCGATGCGCAGCCGGGTCCGGACATACTCACGGGCTTCTTTCGGCGTCAGGGGCGGAATCTGACAGCGCAGCCCGATGCGTTGCGTGAGCTGCCCGAGCTCGGGGAGATGAAGCTTGGCCTTGAGCTCTGGCTGCCCCACCAGCAGGATCTGCAAGAGTTTAGTCGTCGGCGTTTCGAAGTTCGAGAGCAGTCGGATCTGTTCCAGCGTCGCGGCGTCCAGGTTCTGCGCTTCGTCGAGGATGAGGACGGTGTTCTGACCGATCCGGTCTCGTTCAATGAGGAAGGTGTTCAACGCGATGAGTCGCTGCGCCCGCGACTCTCCTCGCTTGGCGATCCCCAAGTCCTCGAGGACGTACTCGAGAATGCCGTCAAACGCCAAACTGGAATTTACGACGAAGGAGATCGCCGTCTGTCCGTCGAGCCGCTGACGAAGGGCGTGAAGCAGGGTGGTCTTTCCCGTGCCCACCTTGCCGGTGAGAACGATGAAGCCCTTCCGTTCTTGGGTACCGTACAGGAGCTGGGCGAGTGCCTCCCGGTGCGCCGCACTCATATAGAGGAATCTTGGATCCGGGGTCGCGTTGAAGGGCGCCTCCGTGAGTCCGTAGAACGCCAGGTACATGCCGCGGTCCTTAGGAGCCACTCGTCCGCGCCAGGAGCGAGACCAGATGTTCGTTCCCGTGGGCGGCGAAGTACGCGATGCCGACGATCAAGAGGAGGCCGACAAAGGCCGCGCTGGTGGCGAGTCGCATTCGCCACCGGCGGCGTCGGAGGTCTGTGCGGGTCACAATCCGCGGAATACTGACCAGCACCGGCACCGGACTGAACGCTCGGAGATCGTCGATCGTGTGGAACGATGTGTCGATCTTCTCGGCGAGCATCACGGCGCCGACGGCCAGACCAAGCGATCCCACGAGAGCGATCAGGGTCAACTTGGAACGGCTGGGCGCTGCCGGATCTGGGTTCGGCAGGGCCGGGTCAATCACGCGAAACTGTTCGCCCTTCTGGCGCTGCTCCATACTCTCGGCGAGCTGGGCCTCTTCGTAACGCTTCAACAGGGACTGATAGAGCTCGCGAGTGCTTTCGTAGTCGCGGGAGAGTTCTTTGAACTCCTGTTCCACCCGTGGCACGTTCTCCAGCCTGGCTTGATAGATTGCGATTCCCTCGCGGAGGCGCCTGTCCTCGCCCTTGAGAACCTTGAGTTCGGCCTCGGCCTCGCTCAGGGCCTCCTTCAGGCGGAGCACATACGGCGTGAGCGGGGCAACCTGTGGGGCGGCCGGCTTTNCCGCCGCCTCTTCGGCCTTAGGGTCGCGGGACTTGCCGTCGACGACCTGGCGCTCGAGCGCGGCGATCTCCGCTGCCAACAGGATGACGTCCGGGTATTTCTCGCTGAACTGAGTGCGGAGCTTTGCCAGCTCCTCTTTCAACTTGGTGAGGCGAAGTTCGGAGCTCTCGGGCGGTGCGGCTGGCCCACTCGGCACTTTGGTTGGGGTGGCGGAGAACAATTCGGATTCTGCCAATTGGCTCGACATCGCCTGCCGCCGTTCCACGGCCCGCGTCTGATTGTCGGCGTTCAGACGAAGCTGCGTGTGCAGCCGTTCGAGGGTTGCAAGATTGGCCTCCATCTGCTGGGGCAGTTCACCCAGATGGCGCCGCTTAAACTCGCTCACCCGCTGCTCCTGATCGTCGAGCCGTGTCTTCGTCTCCCCGAGCTGGACTTTGAGAAACTCCGCGGTGCCCGTCGCCTGGCGCTCACGCGCCTTCAAGTTCTCCTCGATATAGAAGGACGCGAGCGTGTTCGTGACGAGCGAGACCGTGCTCGGATCGCTTCCCTGGTAACTGATCGTGAAGGCCACCGTGACCTCGCGTTGTCCTTTCGCCTCGACGCCCTTGAGCTCCAGCTTGATGTCCTTGCGCATCCGCTCGATGACCTCTTCGGATGGGATGCGCTTCCGCAGATCGGAATAGAGACCGAAGTGGTTGATCAGGGCATGAAGCCTCGAGCGGCTCAGGATTTCCTGGCTGATCGTGTGGATCCGCGTTTCGAGAGCACTGGTGACGGTGGATCGCACGAAGGCCTCAGGAACCTGCTGGCGGTCGACAAGCACGGTGGCCGTGGACCGATAGATATTCGGCAGGAAGGTGAGGAGGCTGACGGCGGCCGACACGGGGATGGCAAACACGAGGACCCCAAGCCATTTCCGTCGGCTCCAGACGGCGAGCAGCCCGTCCAGGCCTGACCCTTTCTGAGTTTCCTCCGCCATTATTGAAGCTAGTTCGGTCGCTCCTGGCCCGTCGAGACCCTTACGGGACCAGGACGATGTCGCCGTTGCTGAGATAAAGGTTCTCCTGCTCGGCGGCAACCTTGTTGTAGTTGAAGGGAATCCGCTTCATCGTTGCCCCCTCGGGGCGGAGGATGACGATCCGCGAGCGCGTTGCGAACTGCGTGAACCCGCCGGCCAGCGCGAGGACGTCCAGCACGGTCGTCCAGCTCTTGAGCTCGAAGCGCCCCGGGCGGACGACCTCGCCCATGACGGACACTTTGAAGCTCCGGACGTCCGACACGATGACAGAGACCTCCGGGCTCGGCATGTATTCTGCGAGCTTCTGCGTCAGAGTTTCGCGGAGCTCGAGCGCGGTCAGCCCGGCGGCCTGCACATCGTTCACAAGCGGGAGTGAGATCTTGCCGTCCGGCCTGACGGGCACCGTGCGGCTCATCGCCTCGTTCTTCCAGACAGCGACTTGCAGCACGTCCTCAGGGCCAATCCGGTACGCGTCCGGTGCGCCGACGCGATTGGCGTCGCGCTCCGATGCGGCGGCCGCCGGCACCGGGGCATCGGCGGGCTCGGCACGGTCCAAGGCCGGGACGAGGAGCATGCCGACGACAAGGGAGCAGATCATCAAATGCTTCATGGCCGTGCGCCTCATTAGGCCGAGCGGGCTGTCGACCGCTCGCTGTCGAGCCCAGACTGTTTGATCTTGTACAGGAGAGCGCGGTAGCTGATCCGCAACGCCCGCGCCGCCCGTACTCGGTTCCAGCCGGTTTGTTCGAGCATCTTGGCGATCGCTTCGCGCTCAGCCGCCTGCGATGCCCGCCGCGCGATGTCCTTGAGGGAGGGTTCAGGAGCGGCCACCGCGGGCGAGTGGGGTTGCGTACTGTCCACGCCAGCCTCGGGAAGAGGGACCCTGGTCAGGAAGGGGTCGTCGAGGACGATCATACGTTTGATCAGGTTCTCGAGTTCCCGAACGTTCCCGGGGTACCGGTGGCGCGTGAGGCGCTCGATCACCGACGGGGGAATGGTGAAGCCGTCGCGGCGATAGAGCTTCGAGTATCGCTCGACGAAGTAGTTCGCCAAGAGCGGGATTTCGGTCGCGCGCTCTCGGAGCGGGGGGACAAACACGTTGATGACGTTGAGACGATAGTAGAGATCTTCTCGGAAGCGGCCTTCTGTGACCGCCCGCTCCAGGTCTTGGTTGGTGGCCGCGAGGACGCGGACGTCCACAGCCAGCGTCGATTTGCCACCAATGCGTGAGAACTCACCGTCCTGCAGGACGTGCAGCAACTTGGCNTGGAGCGCGGGATGAAGGTCGCCGATCTCGTCGAGGAAGATGGTGCCGTGGTGGGCCGCCTCGAACTTGCCGATCTTGAGCTTGTGAGCGCCCGTAAAGGCGCCTCGCTCGTACCCGAACAACTCGCTCTCCAGGAGCTCCCGCGGCATGGCCGCGCAGTTGACCTTGACGAATGGCCCCGCCCGTCGGGAGGAGAAATGGTGGACCGCCCGTGCGACGAGCTCCTTACCGGTGCCTGTCTCGCCCGTCACNAGAACCGTGACGTCGACGCGGGCCGCTTCGCGAAGGATCTGGCGCGCNTCCAGCATCTTGGGGCTGCTCCAGAGCTCCATCTCCCGTCGGATCCGCCCTGCCACCTGCTCGGGAGCAGGTCCGAGCGCCTCGGCCTGCGGGCGAACCAACTTGTCGATGGCCTGCTGGAGCTCGTCGAGGTTCAGCGGCTTGTGGAGCACCGCCTCCACCTCGAGCGAGGCGGCGTCGCGGCCGTTGTTGCGACGGTCCGCGACCGCGATGATCGGGCCTGAATTCCGGCCGTGGACCTTCAGACACTGAATCAGCTCTCCGGCGTCGGTTCCGTTGCTGGTAAGGTCGACCAGGGTAAAGCTGAAGCTACCGTCGGCGAGCGCTTCCCGGGCTTCGGCCGCCGACGAGACGGCAACGCACAGGTATCCACGGACCCGCAAAAAGCCGAGGAGTCCCAGCTGTGTTGCCGCGTCGACCTCGACCACGAGCGCTCTGCGCTCGGTCATCTCGCTACTCCAATGGCGCGGTTTTTAGTAGCGAGTAGACGTAGGGCAAATCCCGTACCAGAGTTTCTTCCGAGGGCGAGTTTTCAATATGTTACTGATCTTTCATGGAAATCCCAGTGCGCTGCTCATGAAGCAAAATTCACAGCATTCCGCCTAAAGTGGGTAGTCCGGGACCCACTATGAAATTGATTACACTTTCCGGAAAACCTCAAAGTTCACGACTAGATGGGACGAGTTCCTCTTCGAGATCTGTTCAAGCATTCGGCGTTCCGATCCACGGGGGACCGGAATCGCCCGCGGGGAGTATGCATGGGATTGCAGATTGCACATCGCCCAAGCTCGCGCCCGTTCAAACAAACAGCGGGGCAAATCGCAATCCACTCTATATAATCGGCCGTCATGCGATCCATGAGAGTTCGATTTCAGCGAAGGCAAGGCCCTGAGGGTAGGTCAGTGTTTTCGTGGGCTTGGCGAGTTGGCGTAGGCGCTGGCGTGACTGTCGGGCTTGCCATCTGTTTGATCGCCTCCCACGCGTGGGGCCAGGAACCTCGACCTGGGGGCCCGCGCGAACAGCCACCCGAGCCGGGGCCCTCGCCAACAGCCCCGAGCCCCGGCCCGCCGCCTGCGGCATATCCGCTCGAGCTGTTGGGACTTCTGGCGCCTCCGCCCCAACGCGGGGGGGTGACGCTGACCCCTTCGATTAGCGTGTCCGAGGAGTACAACGACAACATCTTTCTCAACAACC
>JGI25382J43887_10000004_pt1 | contig 41023 bp, 43 predicted proteins | sample GraSoi013_1_40cm_3_FD_43887 | JGI IMG/M metagenome (IMG submission 43887) | reverse complement strand
CCGGCGCCGGTGAGCGATCCGCTTCCCACGTCGACCGGTGACGGTGTTGCCGAGCCGCACGCGGCGGCGAACATCGCGGCCGCAACGCCGGCGAGCATCGCNCGCCCAATTGGTCTGCCTGACAGCATCGAACCCTCCTCCAACCGTTTGANNNCGATGNCTGTTGGCTTTCAAGCTAGCGGGGCCCGTTTAAGGAGGGATTAACNCGTGCTTAAGCATCCGCGCGATCGCGTCGCTCATATACTCCGGCCGTGATCTGGGATCGAGGCCGCAACGAGCAGCANCCGGAAAGGCGGGTCGCGCAGCGCGATCCGTTTGGCGCGCTGCTCGAGAGCGCACCCGTCATGGCGCTCCTGCTGGATGCCGAAGGTCACGTCGTGGCCGCGAACCGGGAGGCGCGCGAATTCTTCGAAATCGAGCAGGACCGATTGCCGGCAAGCCTGGTCGAGGTGACCCTGGAGGCAAGCCTGCTCGAGGTCCTCGACAGCACCACCACGGAGGCCGAGGCCCACCTGGTGCACCATCGCCGCACCGTGCTCGTCAAGCTCGAGCCGGGAATGCGTGCCGGAGAAACCCTCATGTTCATGACCGACGTCACCGAGCTGCGCCGGTTGGCGACGGTGCGCCAGGAGTTCGTCGCCAACCTGGTCCACGAGCTGAAGACCCCAATCACATCTTTGCGCCTCACCGCGGAGAGCCTGCTGGGCGACCCATCCCCGAAAGACCGGCACCGATTTGCGGACCGGCTGGTGAGGGAAGCGGATCTGCTTAGCAAGATCATCGACAACCTACGGCAGCTGGGCGACATCGAAGCCCGCACGATGGCGGTCGAGACGGCGCAGTTCGACCTGGGTGAGCTGGTGCTGGAAAGCGTGACCAGGCTTGGCATCGAACGGCCGGTCAACACCGACATCCCCCCGTCCTTGAGCGTGACTAGCGACCGGCCGAAGCTGGTGCAGGCTCTGGACAACCTGCTCGACAACGCCGCCAAGTTCTCGCCTCCCGGCTCGGCGATCGATGTCACCGCCTCCGTAGCCGGTGACGAGGTGCTGGTCAGCGTCCGTGACCGCGGCCCCGGGATCTCTCCCGAGCACTGGAGCCGGGTTTTCGAACGCTTCTACAAGGTAGACCGCGCCCGCCCGCGCGAGGCAGGAGGCTTTGGGTTGGGGCTTGCGATCACCAAGCACCTGGTGCAGGTGCTGGGAGGACGGATCTGGACGGAAACTGCCCGGGACGGCGGCCAGGTGTTCACCATCGCCCTACCGCGGGAAGTCTTAACGAACCCATAAACCAGCGTTAACCCGGGAGGCCGTATTCTGCTCATCGAGTGGCGGACGCTAGACCGATCATTCAGCCTCTGGCGCGACTAGGGAGGCCCGAGCTTCGAGCGATGCCGGGATCCGCAGGAACGAAGCTCGAGGTCGGGTCCCTCTCCTTCTTCTATGGCAAGACGCGCGCCCTCAAGAACGTGACCTTCGACATTCCCGAACGCCGCATCACGGCCATCATCGGGCCGTCGGGGTGCGGCAAGACCACGCTGTTGCGGGTCTTCAACCGTATGTACGATCTTGTGCCCGGCGCGCGAGCCCAGGGCACCGTGATGTTCGACGGGACGGACATCGTCACCACCACCAAGCTCCTCGACCTGCGGCAGAAGGTGGGCATGGTCTTTCAGCGTCCAAGCCCCTTCCCGATGTCGATTCGCGACAACGTCGCGTTCGGCCCGCGGCTCCTGGGCTGGAGCAAGACCCGCATCGACGACGTCGTTCGCCGAAGTCTCGAGGCCGCGGCCTTGTGGGACGAGGTCTCCGACCGGCTGGACGCCCCCGGCACCTCGCTCTCCGGTGGGCAGCAGCAGCGGCTGGTCATCGCGCGATGCCTCGCGGTGAGCCCCGAGGTGATCCTCATGGACGAGCCCTGTTCGGCGCTCGACCCGGTTGCGACACTGAAAATCGAAGACCTGATGGTCGAGCTGGCGCGGGACTACACCATCGTCATCGTCACGCACAACATGCAGCAGGCAGCTCGCGTCTCCGACTTCACAGCCTTCATGCTCATGAACCCCGAGGGGCGGCATGGCGAGTTGATCGAGTTCGCGCCGACCGCCGATCTCTTCAATGCGCCGAGGGATCCGAGGACAGAGGCTTACATCACAGGGCGCTTCGGGTAATTGATATCTAATTGCCTCGCCTGACATTCGAAAAAGAGCTCGCGAGCCTTCGCGAATCGGTGGTCCGCATGGGCACCCTCGTGGAGTCGCAGATCGAAGCGTCCCTCGATGCATTACGTCGACGGGATGGCGCCGCAGCGGAGAAGGTCCGCTCGCAGGACCAATATCTCAACGAGCTCTTCAAGCAGATCCGCGAGCAGATATTCATGGTCATCGCCACGCAGCAGCCGGTGGCACGAGACCTGCGCCGCCTGATGGGCATCCAGTACATCGCCACGGAGCTCGAGCGGATGGGCGACTACGCCGTCCGCATCGGCCGCATGACCAAGACGCTCGTCGGGCTTCCTGACCGGCCGCTCCGCGCGGAGTTTGGGTTGATGGGAGACCTTGCAATCGGCCAGGTGCACGACATCCTGGAGGCCCTCATCGACGAAAACGAGGCGCATGCCCGCGAGGTCGCCGGCCGCGACAACGAGATCGATCGCCTCTATCACCGCACATTCGACGAGCTCATATCTGAGATGGGCAGGGGCAACACCGATTCCGATGGCGCGCTCAGGGCGGTGACGCTGCTGCTGGTCGCCCACAACCTCGAACGGATCGCCGACCGGGTCACGAACGTGGCCGAGGACATCGTGTTTCTCGAAACGGGCCAGGTGGTGGAGCTGGGATGAGCCGCGCCGCGGCCGGCGGCAACTCCGGCCGCGTCCTTGTCGTCGAAGACGACGAGGGCATACGCGACATGCTGAAGTACAACCTCACCGCCGCCGGATTCACGGTGCAGGAGGCCAGCGACGGCGCTTCAGGGCTGCGCACCGCGCGCACGGCGAGGCCAGACCTGGTGCTGCTCGACCTGATGTTGCCGGGAATGAGCGGCTTCGATTTCTGTCGAGCGCTGCGCAGGAGCAGCAGGGTGCCGATCATCATCATCACGGCGAAGGACTCCGAGGTCGACAAGATCGTCGGGCTCGAGCTCGGCGCCGACGACTACATCACCAAGCCCTTCTCGATTCGCGAGGTGCTGGCCCGCGTGCACGCGGTTCTCAGGCGCGCCCAGCCTGAAGCNAACGAGCCCAAAGNGATCCCGGAACAGGACTCGATCGGAGGCTTCAGCATCGATCGTGCGGCGAGGCGGGTCATCCTGGACGGCGCCGACGTCAAGCTCACGGCTCGCGAGTTCGACCTGATCTCATACCTCCTCGCCTTCCCCGGCCGGGTCCACACACGCGACTCCCTGCTCGAAAACGTGTGGGGCCGCGAATTCGCGGGGGACCGCAAGACGGTCGACGTTCACATCCGATGGCTGCGGGAGAAGTTTGCCGAACGCGCGCCATTCGAGATCGTCACCGTGCGCGGCATCGGCTACCGGCTGGACCGGCAACCGGCTCCGATCGACCTCCTCGCCGGCGCCAAAGAGGATCACATTGGCGGCCGCGGTCGATAGCGCGGCCGTCGCGCCCGTCGAGATCCCCCGGCCCCCAGACCGTTATCGGACGTTCACCGCCTTCGTGAGCTGGGCGGCACCGGCATCGCTCATCCTCATCGTCGCGGTCCTCATCCAGCAGGCGTGGCCATCGGTGACCAGGTTTGGAGCCGGCTTTCTGATCGGCACCGAATGGAACCAGGTGACCAACAGCTTCGGCGCTCTTCCTTTCATCTTCGGAACCGTCGTCACGAGCGCAATCGCGCTGGCAATCGCTCTTCCGGTCGGGGTCGCCGTCGCGGTTCTTCTTGCGGAGCCCGGAGCGCAGGGCGTGCGTGGAGCGCTCGGCACGGGCATCGAGCTCCTGGCGGCGATCCCAAGCGTCGTTTACGGCATCTGGGCCCTGTATGTGCTCGCGCCGTGGACGCTGCTGCACATCGAGACTCCCGTCACAGACCGCTTGGGCTTCATTCCATTCCTGGGCGGCGTTCCGCGGCAGACGAGCCTGTTCACCGCGTCGCTGGTGCTCGCGGTCATGATCCTACCCACCCTGTCGGCGGTCTCGCGGGACGTGATCCGATCGGTCCCCCGCGGTCTGCGCGAGTCAACCGTTGCGNTCGGTGCCACATGGTGGGAGACGACCTGGCACGTGATCCTGCCGGCGGCGCGCGCCGGCATCTTCGGCGCCACCGTGCTCGCGCTCGGCCGCGCGCTGGCGGAGACGGTTGCCGTGGCGATGGTGATCGGCAACCGNCCCGAGATCCCCCATTCGGTGTTTTCGCCGGGCTACACCCTGGCGGCAGTCATCGCCAACGAGTTCGCAGAGGCGACCGGTGACATCTATCAGGGCGCGCTGGTCGAGATCGGGCTGGTCCTCATCCTGGTCACCCTGACGGTCAACGTCCTGGCCCTCCTGCTGGTCCAATCGGCGAGGGCGAGAGCGCTGGTATGAAAAACCTATGAGACACATCGTCATGCGTCGATTCGGCAACACTTTCGCGCAGGGCGTGATGTACGCGTTCACCGTGCTCGCTCTCATCCCCCTCGGGCTGGTGCTNTGGTTCACCGCCTCCAACGGCCTGCCGGCGGTGTCCCACCTGGAATTTTTTCTGAACTCGCAGCGGCCGACCGGAATTCCTGGCGGCGGNGTGGCCAACGCCATCGCCGGCACCGCGATCATCGTCGGCATCGCCTCGCTGGCCGCAATTCCAGTCGGCGTCCTGAGCGGCATCTACCTCGCCGAGTACGGGGCAGGTCGGTGGGCGAGCTGGGTCAGGCTGGCCAGCGACGTGCTGGTCGGCGCGCCTTCGATCGCGCTCGGTCTCTTTGCGTATGCGCTGGTGGTCGTGCCACAGCACCACTTCTCGGGAATCTCCGCCTCGGTCGCGTTGGCGATCCTCATGCTCCCCGTCGTCGTTCGCACCACCGAAGGCGCAGTCGGGCTCATTCCCAATGGACTGCGCGAGTCAGGCCTTGCTCTTGGCCTGCCCCGATGGCGGGTGTCGCTGCAGCTCATACTGCCGGCTGCCGCCCCGGGCGTGATCACGGGAGCGCTGCTCGCGGTCGCGCGAGCCGCGGGCGAGACGGCGCCGGTGCTGTTCACGGCTTTCGGCAACCAGTTCCTGACGTTGGACCCGAACCGTTTCATGTCGACGCTGCCGCTCGTGGTCTTCCGCGACGCCCTGACGCCATACAAAGACCTGCAGCAGGAAGCGTGGGGCGCCGCGCTCGTGCTGGTGGTGATGGTGCTGGTGATCAACCTCGGCAGTCGCTGGGTGTTGCGACGCCAGATCCGCCTGGCGAGGCAGTTGTAGCGGCGCAGGGTTTTCATTAAGGTTGTTGGAACCCGGGGGCCTGCGCAGGTAAACTCAGAGCCCTGTGTCGATCGCATCGGTAAATGAATAGAAGACGTCCTACCCCGCCGATCAACCAGACGAAGGAGCAATGTTGGCCACCAAAATCCTCGAGTTGACCGATGTGAGCGTGATCCGTGCGGCAGGCGGAGTCGTCTATCGCACCGATCCATCCGGCGAGACCGAGTTCGCGATCATCCATCGCCCTGCCTATGACGACTGGACGCTGCCCAAGGGCAAGGTCGAGCCCGACGAGTCGCCGGAGGACTGCGCCCTGCGCGAGGTGCGCGAGGAGACCGGGCTGCGCTGCGAGATCGAGCGGCCGCTCGGCTGCACCGCCTACGTCGACCGGCGCGGGCGCGACAAGGTGGCGTGCTACTGGCTCATGGAGGCAAAGGGCGGGCGGTTCCGGTCGGGGATCGAAGTCGACAAGCTGGCCTGGTTGCCCGTTGCCGACGCGATCAACCGGTTGACATACCCGCGCGACAAGAAGCTGCTGGAGCAGCAAGACATCCCCTAGACACCGGGCCGCGCCGCACCACTCGGTAAGCTGAGGTGGTGCAAACCGTGACCGCCGACCGGCTGGTGATCGCCGGCGTCGAGCTTCGCTCGCGCCTGTTCCTCGGAACAGGCAAGTACGCCGACAACGAGACGATGCTCGGGGCCCTTGAAGCGTCAGGTTGCGAAGTCGTGACTGTGGCGCTGCGCCGCCTCGACCTCGACGATCCCAAGAAGAAAACGATCCTCGATGTCATCGATTGGAAGCGATTCCGAATCCTTCCGAACACGGCGGGTTGCCGCACGGCCGACGAGGCCATCCGCATCGCCCGCCTTGCGCGCTCGATGGGGCTGTCGGAGTGGGTGAAGCTCGAAGTCATCCCGGACCCGCGCTACCTGTTCCCCGACCCCGAGGAGACGCTGAAGGCCGCGCGATCGCTCGTGACCGAGGGCTTCAAGGTGCTGCCCTACATCAACGCGGATCCCGTGCTGGCGAAGAAGCTCGAGGAGATCGGAACGGTCACCGTCATGCCGCTGGGTTCGCCCATCGGCTCGGCTCAGGGTCTGCAGACTCTGCAGCAGATTCGCATCATCATCGACCAGGCGAAGGTGCCCGTCGTCGTCGACGCCGGAATCGGCTCGCCGTCGGACGCGGCGCTCGCCATGGAGATCGGAGCCCACGCTGTGTTGGTCAACACAGCGATCGCGCTTGCCCAGGACCCGCAGCTGATGGCCGAGGCGATCGCCGGCGGCGTCGAGGCGGGCCGTAAGGCATACAGCGCCGGCCTCATCCCCAAAGGCGAACGCGCAAGCCCGAGCTCCCCCACCGAGGGCATCTCGCGCCCCGCCGGCTAGTCACTCCAGTCGCGATGGCGATCGTGACGAGCGCGAGCGCAGGCATGAGGGCGGCCGGGCGCGCCACGATCCTCCAGTTGCGTGACCCAGGCTCGATCGCGCGTGCGATCGAGGAAGTGGCGGTCGAGCTCGTGGCGACGTCCCCGGTTCGCGTCGTCATCAGCTCGCGATGCGATATCGCTCTGGCCGTCGGGGCAGCCGGCGTCAATCTGCCCGAAAGCGACATCTCCGTCGAGACCGCTCGCGGCCTGCTGGGCGAGCGGCTGGTCGGACGGTCCGTGCATTCGGTCGATGGCGCGTTGCGCGCCGAGACCGAGGGTGCGGACTACGTGATCTTCGGTCCGGTCTGGGCCAGCGCGAGCCATGCNGCGTCCGAGCCCGCGGGCATCGCCGCGCTGGCCGAGGTCGCGCGCAGTGTCCGCATCCCGGTGCTCGCGATCGGTGGCGTCACGGAGGAGCGCATCGCAGAGTGCCTGGGCGCGGGCGCTGCCGGGTACGCCGCAATCGGATTGTTCAAGTGATCGCTCTGCAGATCAACGGCCGGCGCGTCGAGCTCGAAGGCCCGATCAGCCTGCTGGCCTATCTCGAAAAGCTGGACGTCAATCCACGCTCGGTCGCTGTCGAGCACAACGGGGTCATCATCGAGCGGTCCACCTACGCCGACGCCCGCCTCGACGATGGCGACGTGGTCGAGATCGTGCGCATGGTCGGCGGTGGCGCTTAGCGCCGGCCGGCCCTGTCCTTTATCGCCGACTCGGCCTCCGCGCGCTCGTCCCATGGCTCTGCGCCCTCCGCCATCTGCATCGTGCGCTCGTGTCCCTTGCCGGCCAGCAGCACCGTGTCGCCCGGGCGTGCGACCTCGATCGCGCGACGGATCGCGGAGCGCCGGTCGATCACGACCTCGTAGTCGCGGCCCGGAGCCTTCCCCGAGACCCCCGACTGCACGTCCCTCGCGATCTCCGTCGGGTCCTCTCGGAGCGGGTCGTCGGTCGTAATGATGAAAAAGTCGGCAAGGTCTGCGGCCGCTTTGCCCATTCCGGGCCGATCGTGGTCGGAACGCGCGGTCGAGCCGAAGACCGCGATCAGCCGTCCGCGCGTGAAAGGGCGCAGCTCGGCAAGCGCGCTGGCCAGGGCGCCGGCCGAGTGGGCGAAATCGATGAACACGCTGAAGTCCTGGCCGAGGTCGACGCGTTCCAGGCGCCCACGAACGCCATCGAAGCCGGCAAGCCCTGGTCCGATCTCTTCGACCGGCACGCCTACGGCGAGGCAGACGCCGGCCGCGCAAAGCGCGTTGTAGACGTTGAAGCGGGCCGGCACCGCCAGCGTCACCTCGGTTTCGCCCAGCGGCGTCTTCAGGCGGAAGCGCGAGCCAGTGGCGCTCATGGTCAGGTCCAGCGGATGAATGTCCGCCGCGGTCGTGAGGCCATATGACCAACGCCGCGCGATCGAGCGGCGCGANAGCCGTTCGTAGCTTGGATCGTCGCGGTTCAGCACGGCGGTTTTCTCGATGCCCTTGTCAGCGCCGGCGGCGGTGAGGTCGATGAGGCGCGCCTTCGCCTCCAGGTAGTCCTCCCACGTCGCGTGATAGTCCATGTGGTCGTGGCCGACGTTGGTGAACGCCGCGACGTCGAAGTCGCAGGCGAGGACTCGGTCCTGCACGAGTGCGTGCGATGTGGTCTCGATNACGGCGCACCGGACCCCTGCATCGACCATCCGTCGCAGCCACTCCTGCACCTGCGGGGCCTCGGTCGTCGTCTGCCCGCTGGTATTGACGGTTTCGGCTCCGCGCACCGAGAACGCGACCGTGCTCATGGCGCCGGCCACGATCCCACCGGCCATCAGCACGTGCTCTGCCATGTGGGTGACGGTCGTCTTGCCGTCGGTGCCGGTCACACCCGCCACATAGAGATGACGCGAGGGCCGTCCGTAGAACTCGGCGGCGATCTCGCCAAGGCCGGTCCTGGTCGACGGCACCTTGAGCACCGGCGTGTCGGGCGGAAGCTCGACCGGGCGCTCGATCGCGACGGCGACCGCGCCGGCCGCGACGGCATCGCCCGCATATGCGTGTCCGTCGGCCCTGATCCCGCTTACAGCCACGAACAGGTCGCCGCGCTTGACGTGCCGCGAGTCGTAAGCAATCCCGCTCACCTCAACGTCGCCGCTGCCTTCGAGCGTGGCCCCCGGCACACCGCGCGCCAGGTCTTCGAGCCTCATGTCAGATTCGCAGCATAATCGGCCGGTGATCGCAGACATAGGTGGGCACCGGTTCGTGTGGGGCAGCCGCACATATGTGATGGGGATCGTGAACGTCACGCCGGATTCGTTCAGCGGTGACGGACTTGCGGATGATCGGGAGGCCGCCGTGGCGCAAGGCCTTCGAATGGTCGACGAAGGGGCGGATCTTCTCGACGTCGGTGGTGAATCGACACGACCCGGTCATGTGCCCATCAGCGGGGCAGACGAGATCGACCGTACGGAGGAGGTCGTCCGGCGCCTGTCACGCGAGTCGCACGTGCCGGTATCGATCGACACGTACAAGCTCGAGGTTGCCGAGGCGGCGGTGGCCGCNGGCGCCACGATCGTCAACGACATCTGGGGCCTTACGCGCTCACCCGCGCTGGCCGAGCTGGCGGCGCGATACGACTGCGCGCTCGTATTGATGCACAACCAGGACGGCACCGATTACCCGGGCGATCTCATGACCGAGGTCAAGCGCTTTCTGCGGACGGCGGTCGACGCAGCGGTGGCCGCGGGCGCGCCTCGCGAGCGAATCCTCGTCGACCCGGGCATCGGGTTCGGGAAAACGGCGGAGCAGAACTGGGAGGTCATGCGCCGGCTCGAGGAGCTCAAAGAGCTCGGACAACCGGTGCTGGTCGGGACCTCGCGCAAATCGTTCATCGGCAAGCTGCTCGACCTGCCGGTGACGGAGCGGGTGGAGGGAACTGCGGCCACCGTGACCGCGTCGGTTCTGCGCGGCGCGGACGTGGTCCGGGTCCATGACGTGCGCGAGATGATGCGAGTGGTGCGCGTCGCGGACCGCATGCGTTGAGCGTTGCGTTTTTGGGCCTCGGATCAAACCTGGGAAGCCGCGCCCGGAACCTATCGGCTGCGCGGCGAAGGCTGCGTCAAAAAGGCGCACGCATCTTGCGTCAAAGTCGCGTCATCGAGACGGAGCCGTGGGGCGTCACCGAGCAGCCGCGCTTCCTGAACCAGGTGCTCGAAGTCGAGTGGCCGGGTTCGCCGCGCCAGCTCCTTGCCGCGGCCAAAGCGGTGGAGCGCGAAGGCGGCCGTAAGCCCGCGCGCCGCTGGGGTCCGCGAGCGATCGACATCGACATACTTCTATTCGGCGGAGTCAGCGTCTCCGACCCCGACCTGCAGATCCCGCACCCGCGCATCGCCGAGCGACCGTTCGTTGTGGCGGGCCTCAGCGAGCTTGGCGTGAAGGCGGAAATCAGGTCGGTCGCGCGTTCGTGAACCGGTAGCCGATGCCAGGCACAGCGAGGATGTAGTACGGCCGCGAGGGCTGGCTCTCGATCTTACGTCGCAGGTTGCGGATGTGGACGTCGATCACGCGCGTCTCGATTGGGTACTCGTAGCCCCAGATCGAGTTGAGGATCTTCTCGCGGCTCAGCACCTTGCCCGCGTTGCTGGCGAGGAACGTCAGCAGGTCGAACTCGGTGTGGGTAAGCTCGATTTCCTCCCCCGCCCGGTAGATGCGCCGCTCGTTGACGTCGATGACCAGGTCACGGAACTCCAATCGATTGCGCGTCGTCTCGGCCGACTCCATCCGCGTCCGGCGCAGGTGCGCAGCGATCCGCGCCGCAAGCTCCCGCAGGCGGAGCGGCTTCACGACGTAGTCGTCGGCGCCGATCTCGAGCGCCACGACGGCGTCGATCTCGTCTGAGCGCGAGCTCATCATGATCACCGGAACCGCGCTGTCCTTCTTGCGCAGCTCGCGGCACACGTCGAATCCAGATGCATCGGGAAGCGCAACCTCGAGCAGCACCAGGCTGGGTCTGACGGCGTCGACCTGTCGCAGCCCATCCGCGCCGGTGTCCGCCTCCAGCACCTGATAGCCATCCTGGACGCACGCGGAGCGAACCTCGCGGCGCGTGGTCGAATCCCCATCCACGATCAGGACTTTTCGCGCNCCGTTCGGTGATTGCGCCATCACATCGAATCCTAACCGATCTGAAGGATTGTTAGGAGATGTTGCGTTTCAAGCCCCGAACGCGGCCACGCGCCTTCTTCTCCAGGCCGAGCAGCCGTGCCGCCCCAGCCGACAGCACCAGCTCCCAGGCGCCCGCATAAGCGACCTCCTCTCCTCCGAACTCGGCCTTGAAGAAACCGAGGCCGTGCCACGGATGGTCGATGCCTGCTCCCGGCGGCGGCACGCCCCACAGGTCGTAGTCACGGCAGCCNGCCGCCGCGGCCGCTTTGATCGCCGCCCACCACGCGAGATCGTTGGCCATGAGCTCCGNATGCGCGCCGCTTCGACCGGCGAACAGGTGGTATGCGCGGCCCGCGTGACGCGCGACCAGNACCGCCGCCAGCGCCTCATGGGTCTCCGGGTGGCGGGCGACATACGTACGGCACCAGGGAAGCTCGTCCAGCAGCAGCTGGTAGTAGCCCTTCGCCGGGAGGTGGATCGACTCCCGGCGCTCGACCGCTTCGGACTGCCGTTCCAGCTCCGCGGCGTCTTTGCCTTCTTCGACCACGACGCCGCGCCTCTCGCCGGCGCGGATGTTGTATCGCCTGCCTTGCTTGAAGGAGGCGAGCATCTCGGCAGGCGCCGCCAGTTTGAGGATTCGCGTGTGCTGAGGCTGCACGACGCGAGCAGGGGTGAAGCCACGCTCGCGCATCACGGNGCTAAACGTCGCGGGCGCCTCGGGCTCGACGGTGATGCGAGCGACTTTCGCTTTCCGCGACCAGTCGACCAGCGCATCTACGGCTTCGGGCGTCGCGGGCACCGGCCCGCGCGGTACGTACGCCTCGNGCACGGGACCCAGGCCACGCAATTGGACGCTCGCCATCGCTCCGCCCGCGAGCCGCACTCGGTCCACAGTCCAGCCGGCGCGCGACTGTACGGTCCCCCATCCCCATGTCTGGAGGAGCGGAGCGGGGGAGGCGCGCTCACCGAGCTCGCGATCCCAGCTGTCCTTCTCCTCCGCGCCGCTCATTCAGGGCCTTCGAGGTGGCCCGTGTCGTTGACACCCGAGACGACGAACCGGCCGTTTCGTTTCTCGATGGTGGAGATCGACGCGTTGTCGATTCGAAACGGGAAGAGTCCATGATTCGCCCGTCCTATTACCCGATGCAATGCGACCTGGATGACCCCGCCATGAGTCACGATCAAAACGTCGCCGTGCTCGTGGCGCGCCAGGATGGAATCCAGCTCAGCGTTGACCCTGGTCTCGAAGGCTTTTTCGCCCTCACCGCCTGGGACGACGTCCCACCTCGGCTCTTTCGTCCACAGCATCCAGGCCTCTGGGAACCGCTGCTCGATCTCGGCGACGTTGAGACCTTCCCACCGACCCAGGTAAACCTCGCGCAGGCCCGCGGTGGGGACCGGCGACATATCGGTTGCCTCGCCGATCAGTCNGGCCGTCTCCATGGCACGCTTCAAGTCGCTGGAGTAGGCCGCCACGAAGCTGCAGCTTGCCAGGCGACGACCGAGACGCTCGGCCTGGCGGCGCCCATCCGTCGACAGCGGGGGATCGAGCTGGCCCTGGATTCGATGCTCGCGGTTCCANGTCGATTGGCCATGGCGGACCAGCAACAATCGCGCAGGCGAGGGCTTCGGGGAAAGCGGGAGNTCAGGAGGCTCGGGGCGCGCGAATCTGATCTCGATATCTATACTAGCTTCTCTTAGACCATCGACTCTTAGACCACGATCGGAGTTGGGCCGATCTCGGGAGACGCCATTGCATTCACACGGCACGCTGGCCGAAATTCCCCTTCGCTCGCTTCTGGAATCTGCCCAGGGCGAGAGGTCGACAGGTACGCTTACGCTCCGGAATGGGAATGGGGAGTCGACCGCGCTCTATTTTCTGTTCGGCCACCTCTTCCACGCCGAGGGCAACGGCAAGGCGGGGGACGATGCCGTCATCAACGCGCTCAACTGGACGAGGGGAGAATTCGAGTTCGATGCCAAGGCCAAGCTGCCTGCGGACGAGACTGTCAAGGCCGGAATCCCGGAGCTGGTTCAAGCGGCCAACGCCGCCCCACCGAAGCCCGCGCCTGCCGAGATTGCGCCCCCGAGCGGCAACGCAAACGCCGAAGCACAGTCCGAGCGCCGAGAGCAACCTGAACCGGAGAGAAAGGTGGAAGCACCCCAGCCGAGACGAGGCGTGAAGCACAGACCGTCGCCCAAGCACGGCCGCGAGCCGATTCCGGTCCCCGCCGGGCAGGTGATCTACGACTCGCTCAAGACTTCGTTCGTCGACTTCCCGCGTTTGATCACGACCCTCGAGAAGGAGGGCTACACAGGCTACGTCCGCCTCCTCACGGACGACGCATCGGGACTGATCCTCTTCAGGGAGGGCTTGGCGCTGGAGTGCATGTATGACGGCGCGGGAGAAGCCACCGGCCTCGTGCTGGGCAAGCAGGCGCTGCACCAGTTCAACGAAGACGTGACGGCCGGGCACGGTGTGCTCGACGTCGTTGGCCTTTCGGCCGAGCTGATCGATGGTCTTTACGAGCTGACCGTCTCCAAGCCGATGTACACCGAGCTCTATGCGGCCTGGGTCGACATGAAGGCACTGCTCAAGTTCCTCAGCGATCGCAAGCTGAGCGGAAGCGTGATGATCCGCGCGGCTGCCGGGACCGGGGTGATCATCCTCTCGGAAGGCGAGCTCGCCGGCGCGTACACGAGCGAATCGCGCGACATCTCCGACAAGCCAGACCGCGCGCTTGCCCTCTGTGACGATCCGAGCGCGATGATCGAGGTCAAGTCGGCCGACGCCACCAAGCATCCGCCGCTCGACGTCGACGAGGTCGTGGCCGGGCATCGGTCGGGATCGCGAAACCCGGCTCCGGCACCGCCTGCAGAACCCGCTCCCGCCCCGGCCGCGCAACCACCGACCCAGCAGTTTCCCGCATTCGCGACGCAGCCCGCGTCACAGCCGCCACCGCCTCCGGCCGGATACGTGTCTCCCAACCCGCCGTCGCAGCAGGTATCTGTCGCGCCGACGACACCGCCGGCCCCTTCGGGTGGCGGCCCGCAGCTCGACTGGGGGTCGGTCGTCGCCGAGCTCCAGGCAATGGCCGAGGACTCGCTTGGCAACCGCGCGCGCAAGGTCAAGGACATACTCGGCGCAGCGGACCCGTCACTTTCGGGCATCGAAGCCGCCATCGACCAGGTGCCGAGCATCTCACTTCTCTTCGTCGACTCCTCGCGGCTGGAGCAGCTCGCGCAGGAGATGAGGGCGCGGCTCAAGTCGCACCTCTAGGCCNTCGGGTCGAGCGGACACTACGAAGCCCGGTAGTCTGACGATGTGAGACAGGCGGCGATCGCGGCGGCGATGCTCACCTTGAGCGCCATCGCGGCGTGTGGAAGCAGTCCACCGCAGATCATCAGCTACTCGCCCGAGCGCGGCACCATCGACGTTTCGACGGCGGCCCCGATCCGCATCGCGTTCGACCACGACGTTGACAAGGAGTCGGTGGCAANCAGGCTCTCGATGCTGCCCGCCACGAATGGAACCGTGGTGTGGCTCGGCCCGCGACAGCTGGAGTATCAGCACNCGACTCTTCAGCCNAGCACCCTGTACGAGGTCGTGCTGGAGGCCGGCTACAAGGACGTCGCCGGCAATGCATACGCGCTTCGACACCATTGGTCTTTCAACACCGAGCGCGCCCCGANCGTCGCCGGCTCGACTCCTGCCAACCTCGAGGGCGACGTCGATCCCGCGTCGTACGTCTCCATTGACTTCACTCGCGAGATGGACGTCGCCGCACTGAAGAGCGCGATCACCATCGAGCCGTCGGTGCCCTTCTCGGTCCGGCTGGACCCAGCCGACGCAAAGCGTGCCGTCGTCGTCCCGGACTCGCTGCTCGACCCCTCGACGAGCTATTCGGTGGATGTCAGCACCGCGGCGCTCGATGCGCACGGCAACCAGCTGCTGCGCGACCAGAGCTTTGTGTTCCACACCGGCCTGGCGAGACCGCTGCGCCACTGGGTCGCATTTGCCACCGCCTTCGCCGACGGCTCCTCAGGGGGCGTCTGGATCGTGAACGAGTCCGGCTTTCCCCGCCAGCTGTTCGACGGACCCGCGGTGCAATCGTTCAGCTGGTCGCCCGAAGGAACCAGCCTGTTGATCCATACGAACGGGACCTGGTCGGTTTTCACGCCCGGTGTCACCTCGGTGTCCTTGCCCTTCAAGGCCGGCTGGGCCGCCCCGCTTGCGGCCGGGCGCGGGTATGTCTACATCGACGCGATCGGCACGCTGCACCGCTGGTCCGCGGACGGCGCCGACGAGGTCATCGCCACGAACGTGTCGCAGGCAGCGACGGCGCCGGGCGGCCTGCGAGTCGCGTACGTGCAGCCCGGCTTGTCATCGTCGACCGTGTGGGGCTACGACGTGGGACTGAGGTCGCGATACGAGCTCTCGGCGGAGCCTGCGGCAGTCAGAGATTTGAGCTGGNCNCCGGCCGGCAACCGGATCGCCTATCTGCGTCAGGACGCTCAAGCGATCACGCTGCGAGTGCGGAACCTCACCGGGCANGCGGCGACGACGACCATCGCGAGTGGGGATATCGGCCACGCGACGTGGCTGCCCGACTCCACGCATCTGGTGTTTGCGGCAAGCATCGCAGCGGCGAGCGGCGCCGTGCGAAAAGCATTCCTGGTCAACGTGATCGCTCCGCCGGCGGTGCTGACGGCTGCGCTCGCGATCCCTTCCACATCCGCGCTGGACGTCACCAATCCTGTCCCATCGCCCGACGGCCATCAGATCGCATTCGTCAGCAGCGACCAGGTGTGGATGATGAACGCCGACGGCACCAGGCCGACGGCGCTCACGCGGTTCGATTCGGAGTCGTTCCCCTACTCGTGCCGGATGCCTGCCTGGACGCGACTTTAGTCGCGTCCGACATTCAGCTGGACTCGGGCNTGACCGTCTTCGATCACCCGGTCGAACAAAGTCTCGAGACGATCCGCGGTGCGATTCCACGAGAACCGNTGCGCGAGCAGGCTGCCATGGCGGCCCATCTGCTGCGCCATCTGAGGATCGGCGAGCAGGCGACCGATGCGCTCGGCGTATGCGGCGGGATCGTTGCCATGGATGAGGTAGCCGCTGACCTCGTCGCGGACGACGGACCGAAGCCCAGGCACGTCCGACGAGACCACAGGGCAGCCACATGCTTGCGCCTCCAATCCGACGAGCCCGAACGACTCGCTGTACGAAGGCATGACACACGCATCGGCGGCCGAGTAGAAGTACGGCAGCTCGTGGTGCGCGACCGATCCGAGAAAATCGACGCGGTCGCGAACGCCGAGCACGCTCGCGATAGCCTTGAGCCGGTCCTTTTCGCTTTCGTCGGCGTCGCGACTATCTTCACCCAGGACCATCAGGCGCAGGTCGGGATGGGCGCGGTCGCTCAGCAGGGCGAGGGCGCGGATCGCGATCTCGACTCCCTTCAACCGCTCGAGCCGGCCGACGAAGAGGAGCAGGGGTCCACCGCTGTAGCCGATCTTGCGGCGCGCCTCGGCCCGATCGAGCGGGCGGAAGCTGGTGAGGTCGACTCCGGGCGGAACCACGAAGACCCGGTCCGGGTTTGCGCCGTAGGAGGTGACGAGCTCGTCGACTTCATCCGAAGTCGAGGCGACCAGCAGGTCGGCCTGCTGCGCGATCTCAGCCTCGATTCTGATGCGAAGGGCCGGCTCAGGCCGCGCGCCGCTGGCCAGGCTTCGGTTCTTGACCAGGCCAAGCGTGTGCGCGATGTGCACCCAGCGCGCGGCCAGCTGCGGCCGAAGCAGGCATGCGACCTCGCCTGAGAGCCAGTAGTGCGAGAAGAGGAGGTCGTACTGGATCCCAGCGCTCGCGGCGAAAGCCGCGACCTGGGAGGCGAACGAAGGCACCTCGTTGATGAGCGAGTATTTGTCGAGTCCGTTGCCCGCCGGGAGGTAGATCACGCGGGATAGCGGCGCGAGGGCTTCGAAGACGGGATCTTCGCTCGACTGCAATCGCGTGAAGATGTCGGTGGCGATGCCCCGGTCACTGAACGCGCTGCAGACCTCGCGGACGTACACGTTGAGGCCTCCGTTGGCGTTCTTGCCCAGGGATGCGGTGGGCGAGGTGTGCATGGAGATCACCGCGATGCGCCTGCGCGCGTCGCGATCCGACGTCAATCGGCTCTGCTCAGCCACGGTACGCCGATCTCGCGTCCAGCCAGCGCCTCGAGACACAGCAGAACCCGGACCGTGAGACCGGCGAACAAGACCCCATACCGAGTAAAAACGTACGCGGTTCCCGACTATTCCCGCTCGGAAGGCCCCCGAAGCCGGTGAGGTTATGATTTGGCGGCATGCGCCTGCTCAAGGGCTTCAAAGTCTCCGCCCTGGTCGCGATGGCGGTTCCGGCGCTCCTCGTGCTCACCGCCATAACAACCTTTGCCGACGCCTCTCCCGCTCGTACTCCGCTGCCGGGGGACCCCAATAAAGGCGGAACCCTTTACGGCCAGAACTGCGCCACCTGCCACGGAGTGAACCTGGAAGGAAACATCGGCCCGGCCCTCAACCCGATCTTCAAGCTGCCAGGCGTGACCGATCCCCTCGACCCCGACTTCCTCATCCAGATCATCACAAACGGCCGCAAGCACCAGGCGGGTGATCCGGGAACCGTGGACATGCCGGCGAAGGGCGGCAATGCCAACCTGACCCCTCAGGACGTCAGGGACCTCGCGGCTTACGTCATCCAGCAGAACCAGCTGCCACCCGGATCGGCGCCCCTCCCGCCGGGAGAACTCGCCAAGCGCACAATCCTCTGGGTCTTCATCGGGATTGCGGCCATGGTCTTCGTGACGTTCCTGCTGGCCCAGTACAACATGCGCTGGATCGCGCGCCGGGCGGCGGCGCGACACAAGTAAGCGCGCAGGGGGCGGACGCAAGCCCTCGTCGCGCGCCGGTGCCGATTCCGACCCCGAAGGGCGCCTCGCCCAGGGTCCTCATCCTCTTCAGCGACACCGGCGGCGGCCATCGTGCCGCGGCGCGTGCTCTTACCGACGCGCTGAAACAGCTCGATCCGACCTGTGTCGTGACGGTTGCCGATCCACTCATCACACAGGGACCTGAGGTGGTGCGAAGGCTCGCTTCGCTGTACTCGCCTTTGATCCAGCGGTCCCGCGTCGCGTGGGGTGCGGTGTACCACTCGAGCAACACCAAGCCAACCTTCGCCGCCATCCGCGCCGTGTTCGGCCGCGGCGTGCGCAACGCCATCTCCGAGCTGCTCCAGCAACACGACCCTGACGTCGTACTTTCAGTGCATCCCCTGCTGAACCATGTCGCCCACCAGGCCATTCAGAAAGGTGGCCGGCCGCGAGCGCTGATGACGGTCATCACGGACCTTGTCGATTTCCATCGCGGCTGGACCTTCAGTCAGGCCGACCTCGTCGTGGCACCGACCGAGCTGGCGCGAAAGGTGGCTCTTCGCCGCCGCGTGCCGGCAGACCGCGTCAAGCTGCTCGGGCTGCCGGTCGACCTCCGTTTTCGCCCACCCGCCCCGGGCGAAAAGCTTGCGCTGCGACGCCGCTTCGGCCTCGATGAAACGCGATTCACAGTCCTGGTGATGGGAGGAGCGGCCGGCGTCGGCAACTTGCTGAAGCANGTGCGCGTGCTCGCGTGGGAGCCGCATCAGTGGCAGGTCGTCGCNGTGTGCGGGCGAAACGAGAAGCTGCGCCGTCGGTTGGCCCGCGTCCGTTTCGCCACGCCGACTTTGATCCTCGGCTTCGTCGACTACATGCCCGAGCTCATGCGCGCATGCGACGCCGTGGTGACGAAGGCCGGACCTGGTGCCATCGCCGAGGCGCTGGCGACCGGTGTGCCGGTGCTGATCACCGGCTTCCTGCCGGGACAAGAATCGCCAAACGTCGACTTTGTCGTCGAGTCCGGCTTCGGCGCCTTCACCCCCAAGGAAAACGAGCTGCTCGACGGCATGCGGGTACTCGCCGAGGGTGGGCCGACATGGCAGGAGATGTCGCGCAAGGCCGCCGAGATGGCGCACCCGTATGCGTCCTCGGACATTGCGCGCGAGTGCCTGCTGCTCGCCGCCCGCTACAGGGCGTCAGCGCAGACGAGGCGGTAGGGACAGAGGCGGCAGCGACGCCGGTCGGGTCTCGCATCGAAGCGACCAGACCTCACTCCTTCCGCAACCTCCGCACCCTGCTTCGCCGCTTCGGCCACCGACGCGCTGGAGTGATCGACGCTCGTGGAGGTTCCCGAGGCCAGGTAAACGATCTCGAGCTCGATGGGATCGAGCTGCAGCGCCGACTCGGCGCCCAGTGCGTAGAGCGCCACCTGCAAATCGCGCCGGCCTCGCGCGAGCGGCCGGCCNGACTTGTAGTCGATGATGTGCCAGCCCTCAGCCGTGCGGTCGATGCGGTCGATGATGCCGTTGAGCGTCCAGCCGTCGACCGCAACCGAGAATGATTGCTCGAGGAACTCGGGACGAGCGTCCAGCCCGCCCCGCTTGCGATAGGCCTCCAGCTGCTCCACACCGTTGCGTTCGAACGTGGCAGCGCGACGGGGGTCGGGAAAGGTGGTCTCGCCCCAGACGTCGTGATGTAGCGCCCTGAGCATGCTCGAGGTCACATCCGCGCCCGCGCGCCTGGCTTCTCCGGCGCGACGCAGCGTCTCGTGGATGATGACGCCCTGTACCGCCTCCGCGGACTGGACCACGGGCAGCCGCTGGACGTGGCGGTACCAGTACTGGCGAGGACAATCGCGGTAAGAGGCAATAGAAGAGTAGGAAAGAACGACAGCGGGTGCGCCCTCCCCGCTCGCGGGGAGGGCAGGGGGTGGGGAGACGCGGTCTTCCGCGACGTCGCGGCGCTCGACGGTACGTGTACCCGCCTGTCGCACCTCCTCGAGGAACCTCGAATCCCTCCACCGCCGCCCTCCCTCGTAGTGCGACGCTCGCGTGAGATACAGCAGCCGGCGCGCGCGCGTCATCGCTACATAGAGGAGGCGCCTCTCTTCCGCGATGACATCCTCCCGCCCGCGGACGAGTGGCTCCAGCACTGTCGCCGGCAGCTCGAACCGTGGCGAACGCCCCGACTGCGGCAGCCTCCCCTCCACGAGCCCGGGCACGAAGACGCCGTCGAACTCGAGACCCTTCGCCTGATGGATGGTCATCACCTGCACAGCGTCGGCGAGACCCTCCACCTCCGCCGGCCTTTCGTCCTCCTGCGACAGCAGCACCAGGTCGAGGTGGCGCATATAGGCCTGNAGCGAGCGGTCGGCCTGCACCTCGCAGTACTCCGCGATCAGCTCGGCAAAGCGGCTTACGTTGGCCACCGCCNGCGCGGCCTCGCTTCCCTCGAGCGTGGTCGAGAGCACGTCCAGGTAGCGAGTCCTCTCCATCAGCTCGAAGAAGAGGTCGCGAACGTCGAGCTCAGCAGCCTGCGCAGCTAGCGTCTGCAGCAGGTGCGCGAACAGGCCTGCGGGCGCCCACGCCTTCAGCGCGTCGAGCGGAGACAGGTCCTTGCGGTCGCGCAGAACGGCGAGGGCCTGGTCGGGATCCAGCGACAGAGGCGGACGCGTCACGGCGCGAGCAATAGCAACCACATCGCCTGGGTCTCTGAGGACGCGCAGGAGCGCGACCACATCCTTGATCTCCGGACGATCGTGGAATCCATGCCCCCCGATCACCACATGGGGCACACCGTGCGCGGCCAGCGCGGTTGCGATGGGGCGGGCGATCGCATTGGTGCGGCACAACACCGCGATCTCAGCGACGGGCAACCCAGACGCGATCAGCCGCGCCGCCTCCCGCGCGATGGCGTCTGCCTCGATGGCGCCATCCGGACATGCCCACACCTGCACCTTTTCGCCGGTCCGGCCCGAACGCAGCTGCTTGGGAAGCCGATCCGCGTTGTGGCCGACGAGGGCTGATGCAGCAGCGACGATGCGGCGCGAGCTGCGGTGGTTGCGGCCGAGCGTCACNGTCGTGGCCGCGGGAAATGCGTTTCGNAAACGCTCGAGGCTGGCGCGCGATGCGCCCCGAAACCGATAGATGCTCTGATCGTCATCGCCGACGACAAACGGTTCGCCACCGCCAGCGACAAGCTCGACCAGGCGTTCCTGCGCCAGGTTGAGGTCCTGATACTCGTCGACGAGCACGTGTGGATAGCGGGCGCGATAGGCCTCGAGCACTTGGGGCCGCTGTTCGAGCATCCTCACCGCGAGCGCCAGCAGGTCCTCGAAATCGACCAGCCTCTGTTTGCGGCACTCGACCTCGTAGGCGCGAAAGAGGCGAANGCACGCCTGCATCAGCTCGCCCCTGTCTCGATCCTCCGCCTCTCGCGCCCATATGCCCAGGCGTTCCAGCGGAACGAGCTCCTGCTTCAGCCGCTCCAGCATCAGCAGCGCCGGNGCCACCAGGTCGTCGGGTCGCTCGTCTCCGGTNAGCGCGAGGTCGCCGAGCTGCCACATCAGCTCGCGGGCGAGGATCCAGCGGTCGGCGCCGGTGAGGATCCGGAATCCCGCCGGCACGCCAATCGCACGCCCGTCCGCGCGCAGCCAGGAAAGGGCGATCGCGTGAAACGTCCCCACGCCCGGAGCCGCGGACCCGGTGAGGTCTTCGATGCGTTCGCGCATCTCCGCAGCGGCGCGGTCGGTGAACGTCATGACCAGGATCGAGCCCGGCGGAGCGCCGGCCTTCGCAAGCCGCCGGAACCGTTCGGCGATGACCGCCGTCTTGCCAGTGCCGGCCCCGGCCACCACACGCACCGGCCCGCGGCCGATGGCCGCCGCGGCGCGCTGCTCGGCATCCAGCCGGATCAATCGACGACCGTCGAACGCCCGATGCGCACACGCAGCGCGCGGACCCGGCGGCCAAGGTCCAGTGCGTTCAGGCGCTCGACGATCGTTTCGGCGTCGAGCCGCAGCTGGTGGGCCAAGGCTGGGCTCGACGTGGTCACGAGCAGGGTCCCTGAACGGAGCTCCACCTCGTCGCACAACCGGGCCGGTTCCGCACCGATGATCGACCGAAAAGCCACAGCTACCTGGGTCCCCAGCAGGCGGCCTCCGCCAGGCTGACGGCGGAGCACCTGCGGGAGGATCTTGCCCAGCTTATCCACAGGGTTTCACCGTCCCTGCTTCGACGTTCCAGACAGCGGCCTCGGCAATGAGATCCGCTGGAAAGGGGCCGGCATCGACGGATGTGATCACGACCTGTCCGTCGGTCGCCACGCGGCGCAGGAGCGCGCCACGCCGCTCGAGATCGAGCTCCGACAGGACGTCGTCCAGCAAGAGCACCGGCCGCTCGCCGGTGCGCGTGGTCACGAGCTCGGCCTCCGCCAGCTTCAGGCTCACCACNGCGGTCCGCTGCTGACCTTGCGATCCAAAGCTTCGAGCGTCCCGCCCGTCCAGCAGCACGCGCACGTCGTCGCGATGTGGCCCGATGCTGGTGGCGCCGCGGCGCAGGTCCTCCGCTAGCGAGTTATGCACAGCCGCCGCCATNTCCGNCGGCGGTCCCAGATACTCGATCTCGAGANGCTCCCCAGCCCCGATTTCCGAGTGGCAGCGGGCGGCCGCCGGCGCGAGCTCGCGCACTGCCTTGGCCCTGGCCGCGGCGACCTCCGAGCCCGTTCGGACCAGCTCCGCGTCCCACACGTCGAGCACTGCCTGGGCCTCCTCGCCGGACGCGATTCGCTTGAGCAGGCTGTTGCGCTGCTCGAGGATCCGGCGCAGCCCCGACAAGGCGCGCGCATACCCGGGCTCGACCTGGACGAGGAGCTGATTGAGGAATCGCCGGCGCTGATCCGGCCCAGCCTTGATCAACCCGAGGTCGTCAGGCCAGAAGAGGGTGACCCGAAAGTGCCCAGGTAGGTCGACGGCCCGGCGCCGCGCGCCATCGACCTCGATCGTGCGGTGCGCCCGGTCCCCCTCGACGTTGAGGGCGATGGTCAGCTCCATACGCCTGCCCGAGCTCTCGACCACGGCCTCGATGCGCGAAGCCGGTGCGACCGGCCCCACGAGCTCGACTTCGCGGCGAGCGCGAGGCGACGTGGAGAGGGCCAGCATCGCCACCGCCTCGAGCAGATTCGTTTTGCCCTGGCCGTTGGCGCCCATGAAAACATTGACCCCGGGCTCCATCGAAAGGTCCAGATGGGCGTAGTTGCGATGGTTCCTGAGTTGGAGGCGCCGGAGGAGCACGCAGGCTTTGACGGACCTTAGGACATCGCCACCCGAACGGGCATGATCACGTAGAGGTAGTGCTCCTTGCCNGGCGGGCGCAGCAGNCCGGGGCTCAGCGGCCCGTCGAAGAGGAGCTCGACCTGATCCTCACCCATCACNCCCAGCGCATCGAGGACGTAGCGGGCNTTGAANGCGATCTGGATGTCGGAGCCGTCGACTTCCGCCGGCATCTCCGCCCGGCTGTCGCCCACCTCATTGGTGGTNGCCGACAGCACGAGCGAACCTGACTGGGCTTTGACCCGGATGACGTTTGCGCTGTCACGCGCGAAAAGGGATACAGCCCGCACGGTCTGGGTGAGCTCGGATGTCGAGACCTTGACTGTGGTTGAGCTCTTGCTGGGGATAACCTGTGCGTAGTTGGGATACTTGCCGTCGATCAGGCGGGAAGTCAGCTCCGAGCTCCCGGCTCTGAAGAAGATCTGGTTGCGGGCCTTCGAGATGATCACTTCCACCCGGCCCGGTTCCCCTTTCAAGACTCTCGANAGCTCGGCCAGGGCGCGGGCCGGCACGATCAGGCTTGCCTCGAGATCGGCCGCTCCAGCCGCACCAAGCTTCCGCACCGCCAGGCGGTGACCGTCGGTGGCCGCGAACGTGAGGTTGCCGCCTTGAACCTGGACCAGCACGCCGGTGAGCACCGGGCGCGCTTCGTCTGTTGAGGCCGCCATCTGAGTCTGCTCGACAGCGCTTACCAGGTCGTCCAGCGCGACTTCGATGCGGTCGCCTTCGTCTGGTCGCGGACCGGGAGGAAACTCCTCGGCCTCGATGCACTTGATGTGGGTGTCAAACCGAGCGCACCGCAGGTTGAGCGACTGCGTGGCTCCGTCAAGCGTCATCTCGAGATCCTGGTCAGGGAGCGTGCTTACAAAATCGGTGAGCAACCGCGCCGGCGCGGTGGTGCTGCCCTCCATCGCCACCTCCGCCGCCACCAGCTTCCTGATTCCAATCTCGAGGTTGGTCGCCGTCAGCGCGAGGCCTTCCGATGTCGTCTCGATCAGGATGTTGTTGAGGATGGGCAGCGTGGTGCGGCTCGAGATCGCTCGCGATACGACTTGCAGCGCCTGACCGAGAACAGCAGGTCTGCATGTCACCTTCAGCTGGGTTTCGATCGCTTTGGCTTTCAAGACAGTTGTCCCCCGTTTNTAGAGTTTCTCTTAATAGAGATCACCCGTAGTCGATAACAGTAAGCGCTGTGGAGAGTGTGGATGTCGAGATGCTTTACAGATCGGGCTGGGCGGGGGATAAGGTNAGGACAAGCCCGGGGGGAGGCGATNCTCCCTGTGCTATCCCTGTGGAGCAGTCGCCGGCCGGTTGACGATCCACTGCCTCTCCCGACCCAACTCGCACAACTTGTGGATAGCCGCGTCTCATTGAGCATCACTGCGCGTATAGGCGCTCGCGGATAGCCTGCACCTCGTAGCGCAGCCTCTCGTCTTCCTTGAGCTCGTTGGCGATCTTCTCGATGGAGTGGAGCGCAGTCGTGTGATCGCGGCCTCCAAACGCCTTGCCGATCGCGGGGAGCGAAGAAGGCGTCTCCTCGCGGACGAGGAACATCGCTACTTGTCGCGGGAACACGATGTGCTTGTCGCGTCGCTTGCCCTTCATGTCGTCGAGAGTCACGTTGTAGTAGTCGGCGACGAGCGCCTGGATCCGCTCCACGTTGATCGGCTTGCGTGTGCCGGCGGGGATGATGTCGGCAAGCAGCCGCGCGGCCTCGTCGGCGTCGACAGGACGCTGGTGGACGGCGGCGAATGCCTGCACGCGTGTGAGCGCGCCCTCGAGCTCGCGGATGTTGCGCTGCACTTTGTGCGCGATGAAGCTGAGAACTTCTTCTGGGACCAGGCTGCTGTTGTCGCCAAGCTTGGAATGGAGGATGGCGAGGCGAGTCTCGAAGTCGGGCGACTGGATGTCGGCGATCAGCCCCCACTCGAATCGCGAACGCAGCCTGTCCTCGAGAGTCGGGATTTCCTTCGGAGGACGGTCCGAGGAGATGACGATCTGCTTGTTGATCTCGTGCAGCGCGTTGAACGTATGGAAGAACTCTTCTTTCGTGCGATCCTTTCCGGCCAGGAACTGAACATCGTCGATCAGCAGCACNTCGACGGTGCGGTACTTGTGGCGGAACTCTCCCATGCGGGCCGTGGCGATGGAGCTGATNACCTCGTTTGTGAACTGCTCCGACGTGAGGTAGACCACACGCTTGCGCGGGAAACGGTCGTGGACCTCATGCCCGATCGCATGCATGAGGTGCGTCTTGCCGAGACCCACACCACCGTAGAGGAAGAGCGGGTTGTAGCTGTCGCCGGGAGCTTCGGCGACCGCCTTGGCGGCCGCGTGTGCGAACTGTGAGTTGTGACCGACCACGAATGAAGAGAATTTGAATCGAGCATTGAGCTCGGATGGGGTGATGACCGGAGCATCTGCGGGCACCTCCGTGCCGTTGTCATGCCCGTTGTCGCCATTGAACACGACGTCGCCGTCAGCGGTGACGAGCGAAGGCNTGTGCCCGCTCGGAGAGATGACGAAGTCGATGTCGACCTCGGAGCCGGTGACCGCCTGCAGCGTCTCCTGGATCAGCCCGGAGAAGCGGTCTTCCAGCCAGTCCTTGGCCAGCTTGCTCGGCACGCCGATGCGGAAAGTGTTGCCCTCAGCAGATACCACCGAGGTGTTCTTCAGCCACATGTCGTAGGTCCGTTTCGCGAGCTGGAAGCGGAGCTCCTCCTGGACCTGCGACCAGATCTGGTCCTGGTTCACCTCACGCATTCCTCGCCGCCGCCGAGCCAGTCTCACGACCCGCCCTCCGGACCCTCGCGGGTTGGGGGCAACGGACCTCTCTCTTTTGCAAATGCTGTGCACAACCTGGGGTCAAAATCACCGTCCATCTCCTCTGCTCCCTCGCTCGCCGACCGAATCTTTGAACTACGCGCCGACGAGCACAGGTTCAATCGAAGCCTCGTTGTGCCGGGCTCCGTCTTCTGCCTGCCTGTGGAAAAGAGCGGACCGGATTTCCACAGGTTGGCGGTGCCGACCCGTTCGAAATCCCCTATCCGGTCTGTCCCGAAACCTGGAAGCGATGCTGTAGGCTTACAGTGGCGTTAAAAGAGCTGATCGATGAGCTCGGTCTGCGCGACTCGTACTGGATTTTTCCGCTGCTCCGACCCCGTCTGCTTCCGGGCGGGGATTGTAACAAACGGCGTAGGATGCCGCAAGGCATCGCGGTCCATGGATGACATGATACGGTCGGTATCAGGAATGAGAGGCCCATCGTCCGGTACACTACCTCGGTTCCAGCCGGCTCCAGGCACAGGGGATTTCGCCATCAAACGAACCTTTCAACCCAAGAAACGCTACCGCCGCAGGGTGCACGGCTTCCTCCGTCGCATGGGCACGCGCGGTGGTGCGCGAGTGGTGCAAAACCGGCGCCGGAAGGGCCGTCAGCGCCTCACCCCGTAGCCGGCACACAGCGCGCGTGAAGCGCCGTTTCCGGCTCCGCCGCCAGTCGGATTTCCGCGCGGCGATCGGCGGCAAGCGCATCTACTCCGGCCGGGCTCTCGTCGCTTTTGCGATCCCTGGCTCGGCCCCGGAAAGCCGCGTTGGCGTGACCGTCAGCCGGAACATCAAAGGCTCGGTCCAGAGGAACCGGGCGCGCCGGCGACTCCGCGAGGTGGCGCGGTCGCGGCTGCTCGGACCTGATTCGCCGCTGAGTGGAGTGGGAATACGATATGACGTGGTTCTGATCGCCCGCCCCGCGGCTCTCGACGTGCCGTTTGCAGACCTCGAAGACGATGTGGAACAGGCGGCGCTCAGGCTCTCGAAATTGAAACCATGACGACGATCCTGCTGGCAATCATCCGCGGCTACCAGATGTCGATCTCGAAGATCCTTCCGCCTTCGTGTCGCTACTACCCGTCCTGTTCGCAGTACACGTACGAGGCGGTGGAGAGGTATGGCTGGCTCAGGGGCGGCTGGATGGGCGCTGTTCGGATCGCGCGCTGCCATCCGTTCGCCAAGGGCGGCTACGATCCTGTTCCCTAACCGCAAGCCCTTGACGGAGATATTCGACTGAACGACTTACTCAAGCTTTTAGCCCCGATCCACGACGTGTGGCAGGCAGTCGTCGAGCAGCCGCTCGCGAGTTTCTTGACNTATCTATTCGTCCACCTGCAGACGGTTCCCGTGATCTCGAGCATAGGCGCGTACGGNATCGCGATCATCATCCTCACNATCATCATCCGCCTGCTGCTGGCGCCGCTCCAGCAGTTTCAGCTGGTCACGCAGCGGCGGACGATGGTCGAGCAGCGCAAGCTCGCGCCCGAGGTTGCGGAGCTGCGGAAGAAGTTCAAGAAGGATCCGCAGCGATTGAACCAGGAGATGATGAAGCTCTACCAGCAGCACGGGGTCAACCCGCTTGGTGGGCTGGTCGGCTGCCTGCCCCTCATCGTCCAGATTCCNATCCTGACGGCCCTGTACTACGTGTTTCAGGGCTTTGCGCACAACGCCCACGCCGCGGCGCCGTTCCTGTTCGTGCCGAACCTCAACGACACCCCGATGCATCACGTGATGTTCGCGGGCGTGCCGATCCCCTCGCCGGAATACCTGATCTTTCCCCTGCTGGCGGCCATCACGACNTTCGTGCAGTCGAAGATGCTCCAGCAGCCTCCTCCGCCCAACCCGACGGAGCAGGAGCAGCAGACGCAGCAGATGCAAAGGACGATGGTCTGGCTGTCCCCGCTGATGATCGGGTACTTCGCGCTGCAGGTTCCGGCAGGGCTGGGGCTCTACTGGTTCGTCGGGAACCTGGTCAGTATCATTCAGCAGTACTTCGTAGTCGGGTGGGGCAANCTGAAGTTGCCGGGGCTAGGTGGGAGTGGACCGACCCAAACCGCGATCATCAAGGGCGGTGGCGGTCCGAAGGAAGGACCCAGACCCAGCCTGAAGCCCGCGCCGCAGAATGGACCCAGGCCCAGGAGGCCAAAAAAGTGAGCAATGTCGTGAGGGCATTCCGATGAGATCGGCAGAAGGACGTGGGCGCACCCTCGACGAAGCGGTCGACGCCGCTTTGATCGAGCTTGGCGAGAGCCGGCGCAACGTAGACGTGCGCGTGGTCAGCGAGGGATCCGAGGAAACGGTGGTCGAGGTCAGCGTCATCGATCATGAGCCAGCGCCTGTAGGCGCTGCTCCGGCGGCAAACGGCAAGGGCGACATCGCGCGCACGCTCGTGGAGGGCTTGCTGAAGCACATGGGGGTTCGGGCCCAGGTCACGGTTCGCACCGGCACCGACCCGATCACCCTCGACATCAGCGGCCGCGACCTGGGCGCGCTGATCGGTTGGCGCGGCGAGACGTTACGGGCGCTGCAATCGGTGACCAATGTGATGGTCGGCCGGCACCTGGACGAGGGCGAACGCATCATCGTCGACGTCGAGCGCTATCGCCAGCGGCGCGAGCACACCGTGCGCGAGATCGCTCTGCGCGCGGCGCGGCAGGTGAAGATGACAGGCGACGCGATCACGCTGGACGCCATGCAGGCCTTCGAGCGACGGGCCATCCACCTCGCCCTGCAAGACGACCCCGACGTCGGCAGCTCGAGCATCGGTGAGGAGCCCGATCGCCGCGTGGTGGTCGGACCCCGCAAGCCCGCGAGCAGCTGATCCGGTGGCCGGCCGGGCCGCCGCGGAGCGGATCCGGAAAGCGATCGCGTTGGTCAACGAGGTAGCAGATGGCGCAGGTGATGAAGAGATCACCCCGACGGAGATCGCCGAGGCTATCCGGGATTGCCTCGAGCTGACTGAGATCGAACAGGGATCGAATGTACGGAAATATCTCGGCGAGGCGCTCGATGCCACGTCCGACGGCATGCCCGCCGACTTCGTTGCCATGACCCTTTACGCGGCGCTCGGTGCATTGGGGGAGAGCCGCTCCGGGGCCTAGCCGAGGTCCGCGGAGTGACCGCCAAAAGGGCGGCATATACTGGCACCTCCCATGGCTCCGCACCGAGTTCATGGGCTGGCGGGCGGGGCGAAGCTGGTCACCGACGCCATGCCCGAACGGCTTTCCGCGAGCCTCGTCCTAATGTTCGGCGGTGGGTCGAGGCTTGAAGACGAGCGCCATGCAGGCGTCTCGCACTTCATCGAGCACCTTTTCTTCAAGGGCACCCAGAGGAGACCGACTTCGAAAGAGATCGCCGACGCGATCGAGGGCGTCGGCGGCTTCATCAACGCCTCCACGGACAAGGAGCTGACGGCGTACTGGACGCGCGTGCCGGCTGAACACACGGCGCTCGGCCTCGACGTGCTGCTCGACATCGTCTCGAACTCCAAGCTCGCGCCGGCAGACGTCGAGCGTGAGCGCATGGTGATCCTCGAGGAGCTGCGGATGTACCAGGACCAGCCGCAGGACTTCGTGCAGAACCTGTTCGAGGAGATCATGTGGCCGGGCCATCCGCTCGGTCGAGACATCGCCGGCACCGAAGAGTCGGTTTCCAGGCTGACCCGCGACGACATCCTCGAGTACGCCAGTACGCACTATCGTCTGCCGAACCTCGTGATGGGGGCGGCGGGCGCCATCGACGAGCTGACGATGCTCGGGCTCGTCAACTTGGGGTTGACACTCCCCGCAGAAGCGAACGGCCGGCTGCTCCCGGCGCCGCCAGAGCCTTTGGCCGGGCCGCGCGTGCAGATGCGCCGCCGGCGGACCGAGCAAGCACACATCTGCCTGGGCGTTCGCGCCTTCAGCTACCTGCACCCCGATCGGTACGTGCTCGACCTGATGAACACCGTGCTTGGCGAGGGCATGAGCTCTCGGCTGTTCCTCAACATTCGCGAACGGCGCGGGCTTGCGTACGACGTGCACAGCTTCACGCAGAAGCATCGCGATACCGGACTGCTTGGCGTTTACCTCGGTGTCGATCCGAAGAACGCGGTGGGCGCGGTCAATGCGGTGATCGCTGAGATGCAGAACCTGTGCGACCAGGCGCTTGAGCAGGAGGAGCTGGATCGGGCGAAGGAATTCACCAAAGGCCGCCTGCGGCTCGAGCTCGAGAGCACCAACGGCGTGTCGTTCTGGCTGGCGTACCAGCAGCTGCTGATGGGTTCGATCAAGACGATCGACGACGAGATCGCGCTGATCGACGTCATCACCGCGGACGACGTTCGCCGTGTGGCCAACGAGGTCCTGCGCACGCCGATCCAGATGGCCGTGATCGGGCCGTTCGCGAAGGACGCCCCTTTCAGGGCAGCGCTCGGAACCTAGAGGGGCTCAGCCCCCGCCCGAGCTGCTGCTTTCGAGCGTGGGCATCTTCGAGTAGATGTTGCCGAAGTTGTTGATCGGCCAGATTCGGAACCACGCGCGGCCGTCGATGCGGTCGCGGCTGATCGGGCCGAACGTGCGCGAATCCTGTGACCGGTTGCGGTTGTCGCCCATCACGAAGTACTCGTTGGGAGGGATTGTCATCGGAGCCAAGTTAGCGAAGACCGTCCAGGCCTCGGGCAGGTAGGGCTCGTCCAGCCGATGTCCGTTGATCAAGACCACGCCGTCGTGAATCATCAGCTGCTCGCCCGGAAGGGCGATCACCCGCTTGATGAAGTCCTTGGAGTTGTCGGTGGGAGGCCGGAGGATGACGATGTCCCCACGTTGAGGCGCATGGAGGCGGTAGGCGATCTTGTCGGCGATGAGGTAATCGTTGTCGTCGAGCGTGGCGAACATCGACAGGCCTTCGACGTGCACGGTCTGCACGGCGAAGCTGATGCCGAAGTACAGGATGACCGCAAGCACGACGACCTCGGCAAGCTCACGCAGTAGCGACGAGCCGGCCGAGGTGCGGGGTTGGTCAGCCGCGACTGCGGGCTGTTGGGGGGCAGCCATGAAATTTTTAGGAGACGAGCTTAGCGCAGACCCGTTCCAGCTCCTCTTGACTCGAGTAACGCAGCTCGATCTTTCCCCGCTTGAGACTGCCGCTGATCTTCACCGGCACGCCGAGCCTGGATTCGGCCTCGGCGGCGATGCGTCGCAGCTCCGCCGGCGCATCCCCACGCGCTAAGCGACGCGGTCTGTAGGTCCGTACCCAGTTTTCCGTCTGGCGAACCGACAGCCTCTTCGCGATCACGACCTTGAGCCCGTGCTCCTGCGCGGCCTGGCTGTCGAGCGCGATGAGGGCGCGGGCGTGGCCGGCGGTGATCGCGCCGGCCGCCACCGAAGACTGGACCGCGGCGCAGCCGCCGAGCAATCGGAGCGACTGGGTCACGGATACGCGATGCTTGCCGATTCTCTGCGCTATCTCGTCGTGCGTGAGGCCGAACTCTTCAGTCAGGCGCTTNAGCCCGTGGGCCTCCTCGATTGCATCCAGGTCAGTGCGCTGGAGGTTTTCGATGAGCCCGAGGACCAGCTGCGCATCGTTGCCGGCATCGGTTCGGACGACCGCCGGCACCGCGCTGAGGCCGGCGAGCCGCGCCGCGCGCCACCGTCGCTCGCCGGCGATCAGCTCATAACCGTCTGCACGGCGACGCACGAGCAGTGGCTGCAGGANCCCGTGCTGTCGGATCGACTCCGCGAGCTCGCCCAACGGCTCGGCATCGAATCGCGTGCGAACCTGTTGGTGCGAGGGACGTATCTGATCGACGGCGATCATCTGTGGCACCATCGCTTCTCCGTCGCGCGACATGGGGATGAGTGCGTCGAGTCCGCGGCCGAGGCCACGCGCGCGTGGTTGCGTCATCGTTCCAACAGCTCCTTTGCCAGGGCGCGATATGCGGCGGCGCCGCGGGATGTGGGGTCGTACTGGATCACCGACTTGCCGTGGCTGGGCGCTTCGCTGATCCGAACGTTGCGTGGGATGAAGGTTTTCAAAACGTGTGCTGGATGCATCCTTCGCACCTCTTGGAGCACGTCCCACGAGAGCGTGGTACGCGCATCGAACTGCGTCATCAATATGCCCGCGACCTCGAGCTTGGGATTGAGCCGAGAGCGAACGAGCTGGTGAGTGTAGAGCAGGTGCCGCAGGCCTTCGAGCGCGAAATACTCGCACTGCGTGGGGATGAGCATGCTCGTAGCGGCCGTCAAGGCGTTGAGCGTGAGCAGTCCCAGCGATGGAGGGCAATCGATGATGACGCACTCGACGCCGTCCGGCACCGATTCGAGCGCGCTGCGCAGCCGGGTCTCCCGTTTGTCGAGTGTCGCCAGCTCGATCTCGGCGCCCGCGAGGTCGATGTGCGAAGGCACCAGCTTCAGCAGCGGGATCGTCGTTTCGACCATCGCGTCATTTACGGCGGTCTCGCCTGCCAGCAGCTGATAGATCGTGTTCCGCGCCCGAGCTGGATCGAGGCCCAACCCCGAGGTGGAGTTGGCCTGGGGGTCGAGGTCGATGAGCAGGATTGGGTGCCCTAGCTCGGCGAGCGCGGCGCCCAGGTTGATGGCGGTGGTCGTCTTGCCGACGCCGCCCTTCTGGTTGACGACCGCGATGACCGCTGCCCTTGTGGTGGCCAATATGTTGGGGTCGGACTTGATGGCTGATCCTATATGTTGGGCCATTCGGCCCGATTGTACCCTGTCAGGGAGTGGTTGCCGCGGACATCCTGCGGCGCGACCAGAGCGCATAGAGCGTCGCCGCGGCCAGCGCCAGCTCGGCCACGATCGCAAAGCCGAGGAGCGAGCCGATTCCGACGCTGACCAGCAGGTTGTACGTGGCGTGGCAGACGCTCGATGAGGTCGTGTTCGTGTACTTGCGAATCAGCCCCAGACCGAGCGCGAGCACGAACACCGCAAACGTGTCGAACGAGATGCTGTACTGGGTGTGAATCGAGGTGAAGAGCAGGGCGGTAACCGCCAGCCCAAGTCGCGGCTGAAGGGCACCGCGGAACAGGATCTCTTCACAGATTGCCGGCAGCACCGCGATCGCGGCGATCCCAACCGGCGTGTTCAGCCCGCCGAATACGTGTTGCGTCGTCGCATCGACCTTGCCCGCAATGCCTGGGGTCAACGCGTGACTCAACCAATCGACGCCCTGGCCGAACGCGAGGAAGACGCCGGCCGCCGCCAGTGCCAGCGTGATCTGCCACCACGCCGGCCTGACGATGCCCAGCCGCACGGCGGTTTGTTTTCCGTCGCGACGGATGAAAAGACCGACGCCCGTGATCGCGATGATGAGAAACGGCAGCTCCTGCGCGAACAGGTCGAGCACCGTCAAGGGGGCCTGTTGCTGGTCGGCGGCCAGGACGTCGACGAATGAAACCAGCGAAACCTGCGAGCCGAACAAGATCACCGCCAGCACCAGCGCCAATCCGTGAACGGGGTTGTCCGGGTCGAGGTTCAGGACGCGTGCGACCCGCTCGCGCATCGGATTCGAGGTCAGGATCGCTGCGACGACCGCGGTGACCATGATCCCGGCACCCACCGCCTGCGCCGACGATCCGGTCGCCGGAGGTCCCAGGACGCCGGCGTAGTAGACGGCGCCGAAGAGAAACGTGGCGCCGGAGGTCAGCCCGGCGAGGATCCCGGTGGCCTGACTCGCCCACGACCTGCCGGCGACCGCGTTCGCGGTGATGATCAGCGGCAAGGGCAGCAGGAGCGAGACGAACGCGCCCGCGGCGTCGATGGGCAGGTGCGGGATCAGCCTGGTTTGGAGGTCGTTGGAGACAAGGCCGGCGCGCTGGTCGGCCCCGGCGACGTCGGTTTGGACGACGTGGCCTCCAGGATCGGCCGGAACAGCTCGATCGGGATCGGGAGGACGATCGTGGTGTTCTTCTCGGTTCCGATCTCGACGAGCGTCTGCAGGAAGCGGAGCTGGAGCGCTCCCTGCTGCGTCCCGATGATCTGCGCGGCGTTCGCCAGCGTCTGCGAGGCCTGGAACTCTCCGTCGGCGTTGATGATCTTCGCTCGCTTCTCGCGCTCTGCTTCCGCCTGCTTGGCCATGGCCCGCTGCATGGTCTGGGGCAGCTCGACGTCCTTGATCTCGACGACCGCCACCTTGATCCCCCAGGGCTCGGTCTGCTCGTCGATGATCTTCTGGAGGTTCTGGTTGATCTTCTCGCGTCCGGCGAGAAGCTCGTCGAGCGTGGCCTGCCCGAGTGCGGCGCGCAGCGTGGTCTGTGCGATCTGCGATGTCGCGTTGATGTAGTTGAGGACCTGGGTCACCGCCCTCTGCGCGTCGACGACCTGGAAGTAGATCACCGCATTGACCTTCGCCGTGACGTTGTCGTTGGTGATGACCTCCTGCGGCGGCACCTCGAGGGTGATGACGCGCAGGTCGATCTTGACCAGCCGGTCGATTCCGAACGGGATGATGAAGAAGAGGCCGGGGCCCTTGAGCGGGATGAGCCGGCCGAGGCGAAACACCACGCCGCGCTCGTACTCATTGGCGATGCGCAGGCTCGAGAACGCGATGACGAGCGCCAGAAAGACGATCACACCCAGGACCACGAGCGTGGTGATGTCCATTACGCGTCCTCCTTCTTCGGTCCGGTGTCGCCGGCCACCACTTGCAGCTGCAGACCCTTGCGACCCACAACCCGCACCGGGGTCCCCACATGAATCGGGCCGTTGGAAGCGACCGCTTTCCAGAGCGCGCCGCGGACAAAGACTAGTCCTTCCGGAGCCAGCTCCTCGCGGGCCTCGCCCTTGGCGCCCACCAGCGCCTCGGATCCCGTCGTGACGGGACGGTGGCGCGCCGTCCATACCTTGCGAATGAAGAAGACGAAGAACCCGGTCGTCACCACGGCCGCGACGATGACCGCAACGGGATTGACGCCGAGCCCGATTGGCCCTGTGTTGATGAGGAATGCCATCCCCAGCAGCAGCGCGAGGACTCCGCCGGCGCTGAGGATGCCGTGCGTATTGGCGTTGAGATCGGCGATGAATAGGATCAGCGCCAGGAGCAACAGGAGGGCTGCCGCGATGTTCACCGGCAGGTTGGCCAGCGAGACGATGGCCAGGACGGCGGCGATCCCACCCACGACGCCGGGGAGGATTGCGCCAGGCGTCGAGAGCTCGGTGATGATGCCGTAGGCGGCGAGCAGGATCAGGAGCGCGGCGACAGTCGGATCGATCAGGGCATTGAGGAAGATCATCCAGAAGGGCATCGGAAAGTCCTGGATCTGACCACCCGCGGTGTGCAAAGTGAGGTCGCCGCCGGGCCTTGGCACGGTCCGGCCGTCGACCATGTTGAGCAGCGTGGCCGGATCCGATGCCTCCAGGTCGGCGACGTGGAGCCTGACGGCCTCCTCGGCGTTGATGTTCACGCTGTTCCGCACTGCGTCTTCCGCCCAGTCCGCGTTGCGGCCGTGAATGGATGCGAGGTTGCGAACCCGCGTCACCGCATCGTTGAGCACCTTCTTTCCAAGGTCGCCGGTGATGTCGGCGCCGGTGGCCTGGATCGGATGGGCCGAGCCGATGTTGGTGCCCGGCGCCATGGCCACGATGTCGGCCGCCTGAGCGACGAAGAGCCCGGCCGACGCGGCCCGCGCGCCGGTTGGGTAGACGAAGGCGATCACGGGGACTCTGGAATTCAGGAGGCTCGTCACGATGTCGTCCATCGAGGTGGAGATTCCGCCTGGAGTGTTGATGACCACCAGGAGGGCGTCAGCGTGATCGGCCTCGGCGCGAGAGACGGAGGCCGAGATGTACGCGGCCATGATCGTGTTGATGTCCCCGTTGAGGTCGGCCTGCTCGACGCGGTGCCCCGCCGCGGCCGCCTGCGCGGGCAGGAGGGCGATCGCCAGGGCGACCGCTCCCACTCCCAACAAGTGGCGGACGCGCATGTTTTGAGTCTAGGGCCACTTCAGACCGGCGATGTAAAACGTGGAACATCCCCTACCGGCGCCGGCCGGGAAGGCCCGAAAGTCGCGTCGTAAAATCGATTTGGTGAACAGGCCGACCGAGGACGATGAGCCGGACGGCGCCGACGATGAGGCTGCAGCGCTGAGCGCTTTGATAGAGCAGGCTCGAAGCGCCGGCCATCTCTCGCCGGCCGATGAAACCAGGCTGCTCGAACGCGCGGCGCTCGGCGACCGCATGAGCCAGGAGCGCCTGGTGGCGGCGCACCTGGACATGGTCATTCGCCTGGCCGGCGCGCGAGGCGAGCAGCGACTGTCGGTTCCCGACCTGGTCCAGGAGGGGTCGATCGGGCTCCTGGAGGCCGTCAGGTCGTTTGCCGAGAGCGGAGAGGCCGATTTCGCCACATTCGCCGAAAGCCGGATCGGCGCCCAGATGGACTTCGCCATCGCTGCCGAGGCGGCAGCGGTCCGCGAGGCGGAATTGCTCGTGACGGCCGCGACGGACTATGAGCGAGCTGAGCTGGTGATGAGACGCATCCTTCACCGCGAGCCCACCGCGCCAGAGCTCGCGGAGAAGCTCGAATGGACCGTGGACCGCACGGTCTACGTCGCCCAGGTCGTCGCCGACGCACGGAAGCGATACGACGAGGAGCTGCTGGCGTTCATCGACCCGGGGGCGATCGACCTCGACAACGACGACGAGCGCGCCGAACTTGACGGCTAGCGCGGCGAGCAGGACTCCGCTCTACCAACGCCACGTCGCCCTGGGTGGTCGCATGGTCGATTTCGGCGGCTGGGAGCTTCCGCAGCAGTACACATCGATTCGCGATGAGCACCTCGCGGTACGCAAGGTCGCAGGCCTGTTCGACATCTCGCACATGGGCCGGTTCAGGGTCACCGGCGCTGAGGCCTTCGATTTCCTTCAACGGCTCCTGACGAACGACCTGTCGCGCATCGGGCCAGGCCGGGCGCAGTACAACCTCATGTGCAACGAGCAGGGTGGAATCCTCGACGACCTGGTCGTGTACTGGGGCGAGGACGCCTTCATCGTCGTGGTCAACGCAGCCAACCGGGAGCGCGACCTCGAGTGGATGCAGGGCCATGTACCGACAGGGGTGGCGATCGAAGATCGCACGGTCGAGCTGGCGCTGATCGCGCTGCAAGGCCCCAAGGCTGAAGAGCTGCTGCCGGCCGGCGGACTCGGCGACCTACCGTACTTCGGCTTTCGGCCGGCCAAGGTGGCGGGGGTCGGCGCGCTCGTGTCGCGCACGGGCTACACGGGTGAGGATGGATTCGAGCTCTTTGTCGACTCCGAGCGGGTCGGAGACGTTTGGGACGCGATCCTGGAGTCCGGGACGCCGGCGGGGGTCTTGCCGGCAGGCCTTGGGGCTCGCGACGCCACGCGCCTGGAGGCGGCGCTGCGCCTCTACGGCAACGACATGGACGAATCCGTCAATCCGTACGAAGCCGGACTGGGCTGGACCGTGAAACCGGCCAAAGGCGATTTCATCGGAAACCAGGCGCTCCGGAAGGTCAAGGCCGACGGGCCCAAGCGGATGTTGGTCGGGCTCCAGACTTCGCCGGGCGACATAGCACGCCACGGCACCGCGGTTCTCAGACGCGGCGCGAAGGTGGGCAACGTGACGAGTGGCACGCACTCCTTCTTCCTCGGGCACCCGATCGCGCTGGCGATGGTGGAAGTCGCATCATTGCGAGTCGGGGAATCGGCTGCAGTGGAGCTTCGCGGCCGCGAGGCCTCCGCCGAAGTCGTTGAGCTGCCGTTCTACCGCGGTTCGGCGCGATCGGCCGCCGCGCCGGCGAAGTCCTGAGCCGAGCTCCGGCAGCGTTCACGAAGAGGGAGGAAAGGCATGGCGGGCCGGCTGTACACCAGGTCGCATGAGTGGCTCGCGGTCGAGGGCAAGACCGCGACGGCGGGCATCACGGATTTCGCCCAATCACAGCTGGGTGACGTCGTCTTTCTCGAGCTTCCGAACCCGGGCCGCAAGCTCGCGGCCGGCGAGAGCTTCGGCGTCGTCGAATCCGTCAAAGCGGCCAGCGACCTCTATTCCCCGGTCACGGGCCGCGTGACGGCGGTCAACGACAAGCTGGCCGGCAAGCCCGAGCTCATCAACTCCGACCCGTACGGCGACGGCTGGATCCTCAAGCTCGAGCTTTCGGGTGAGCTGCCACGCGACCTGATGGACGAGGCCGCGTACAAGCAGTTCACGGAATCCCAGAAGTAACTTGCCGTACCTGGTCCACTCCCCGCAAGAGCGTGCCGAGATGCTGGCGGCAATCGGAGTCGATTCGATGGAAGGCCTTCTGGTCGACATTCCGGCTTCGCTGCGGATCCCNTCGCTCGAGCTCCCTGACGGCCTGTCCGAGTTCGAAACCATGGCCCGGGTCACCTCGCTCGCGGCGCGGAATCGCGTGTTCCCCGACCGCCTTACGTTCCGGGGAGGCGGGGTGTACCGCCGATTCATACCGGCGGCGGTCGCAGCGGTGACCTCCAAGCCCGAGTTCTACACGGCCTACACCCCGTACCAGCCAGAGGCCAGCCAGGGCACGCTGCAGGCGATCTACGAATTTCAAACCCTGATCGCCGAGCTCACCGCGCTCGACGTGGCCAACGCCTCCCTCTACGACGGCGCGACGGCGGTGGCCGAGGCGGCGATGATGGCGTCCGTACAGACCGGTCGCAAGGAAGTCCTGGTCGCCGGTTGCGTCCATCCCGAATACGTCGAGGTGTTGCGCGCGTTCAGCGATGGACGCGGCATCAAGGTCAGGAAGGGCTCAGAGCCGAATGCCAAGACCGCCGCCGTCATCTTTCAGCAGCCGGATTTTCTCGGGCTGCTCGTCGACGCAGCAGACCTGACACGACTCGCCCACGACGTGGGGGCGCTCGCGATCGCCTGCGTCGATCCGATAAGCCTTGCGGTTCTGGCTCCGCCGGGCGAGTACGGCGCCGACATCGCGGTTGGTGAGGGGCAGCAGCTGGGCATGAGCCCCAGCTACGGCGGGCCTCACCTCGGCTTCATCGCTTGCCGCAAGGAGCTGGTCCGCCGCCTGCCTGGCAGGTTGATCGGAACCTCGCATGACGCAAATGGACGTCGCGGATTCGTGCTCACACTGACCGCGCGCGAGCAGCACATCCGCCGCGAGAAGGCGACCTCCAACATCTGCACCAACCACTCGCTCTGCGCGCTCGCGGCGAGTGTGTACATGACCTACATGGGTGAGGAAGGCATGCGGCGCGTCGCCGACGTCAGCTTCAAACGCGCCCATGCGCTGGCGGAGAGGCTGGCGGCCTTGCCGGGGTGGGAGCTTGCCTTCCCGGAGCGGCCGTTCCTCAACGAGTTCCCGATCCGGGTGCCAAAGCCTTCGGTCGTGAGCCGAAAGCTCGCCCGCCATGGCATCCTCGGTGGGCTGGACGTGAGCCGCTGGTTCCGCGAGCTCAAAGGAGTTCTCACGTTCACTTGCACGGAGGTCAACGACCCGCGTGCGATCGACGAGCTGGTCGCGGCGGTGAGCTCATGACCGAGCCGCTCAGCTTCGAGAAGAGCCGGCCCAACGCGCATGCGCCTCGCCTGCCCGATGCGGACGTCGCCGCGGAGGAGCTGGACAGGGTTCTTCCGCGCGAGGTGCTGCGCTCGCGGCCGCCCACGCTGCCGAGGCTCAGCGAGCCCGAGGTCATGCGCCACTACAGCAAGCTCGCCTCCATGAACTACTCGATCAGCGAGCAGTTCTACCCNCTGGGCAGCTGCACGATGAAGTACAACCCGGTCGCCAACGAGGCGGCCGCGGCTCTGCCCGGTTTCACAGCCATCCATCCGTATCAAGACGAGGAGACGGTCCAGGGGGCACTCGAGCTCATGTGGCGTCTCGAGCACGCCTTGTGCGCCGTGGTTGGCGTGGATAGGGTGACGCTGCAGCCGGCCGCCGGCGCGCATGGAGAGTGGACCGCNCTGCGCATGATCCAGGCCTTTCACCGCTCCCATGGCGAGGCCAGGACCGAGGTGCTCGTGCCCGACTCAGCACACGGCACCAACCCGGCAAGCGCCGCCCTCAGCGGGTTCCAGGTGGTGGAGGTCGCGTCGGCTCCTGACGGCCGNATCAGCCTCGCCGACCTGGAGGCCAAGCTTTCACCTAGGGTTGCCGCCCTAATGCTGACAAACCCCAACACCTTGGGGTTATTTGAACGAGACATACTGGATATTGNGGAATTGGTGCACAACACGGGGGCCAAGCTGTANTACGACGGGGCAAACCTCAACGCATTCATGGGCGTCTGCCGGCCGGGAGACATGGGTTTTGACGCAGTGCACATGAACCTGCACAAGACCTTCACCACCCCGCATGGCGGGGGCGGGCCGGGTGCCGGCCCCGTCGGGGTCAAGGCGGAGCTCGTGCCTTTCCTCCCCAAGCCGACCGTGGAGCGGCTGAACGGCCAACTCAAGCTGGATTTCAAGCGGCCGCAGTCGATCGGGCGGGTCCGCAGCTTCTACGGCAACTTCGGCATGCTGGTGCGCGCCTACACCTACATCCTCGCGATGGGCGGCGACGGGCTGACGCAAGCGTCTATGGACGCCGTGCTCTCGGCCAACTACCTCCGGAAGCGAGTCGAAGGGCTGCTGGACGTCCCCCACGAAGGCCCCTGCATGCACGAGTTCGTGGCCAGCGCGCGCAACCTGGCTCCGAACGGCATCAAGGCCCTCGACGTCGCNAAAGGCCTCCTGGAGCGCGACTTCTACGCCCCNACCATCTACTTCCCCCTGGTCGTCCCCGAGGCGATCATGGTNGAGCCGACCGAGACNGAGAGCAANGCGACNCTGGACGCTTTCGCGGCGGCGATCNAGGAGATCGTGNAGGAGGCCAAAGAGCAGCCTGAGAAGCTCCACNACGAGCCCCACAGCCTGCCGGTCGGCCGCCTCGANGAGGTGGCCACNGCGCGGCGGATCAACGCCTACCTGCAGGGCCAGAGCGAGGACCCGATCCTGCGCTGGAAACCGGCTCCAAACGAGGCCTGTTAAGGGCCTTCCAGAGGCCA
>JGI25382J43887_10000003_pt1 | contig 41693 bp, 38 predicted proteins | sample GraSoi013_1_40cm_3_FD_43887 | JGI IMG/M metagenome (IMG submission 43887) | reverse complement strand
AAAATCTCCTCGAGGCGGCGCGCCACCGCGGGACTGTAGGCGACCAGGTTCAGTTCATCGTTGAACGCAAAGGACCGGTTGTCGAGGTTCGTGCTGCCCACCGTCGACCAGACGGAGTCGATGACCATCGTCTTGGCGTGCAGGAGCGCCGCCCGGTACTCGTAGATCTCGATGCCCGCCCGCAGCATACGGCCGAACTTTCCCCGGCTGGCCTGCCGGACGAGGTTGTGGTCGATCGCGCCGGGCACCAATGCCACCACCCGCACGCCCCGCCGCACGGCCGCCAGCAGGGCGTCGCCCATCCTGTCGTCGGGCACGAAGTACGGGTTCGTGATGAAGATCGAGCTCCGCGCCGATGAGATGGCGAGGAGGAACGTCGTGTACATCGCGAAGCTCCCACCGGCCGGTGAGCTGCGCACGACCTGCGCGTAGACGCTGCCGAGGGACTCCAGCGGGCGGGGGAAGTAGGCCTCTCCGCCCAGGACCATTCCGGTCGCCTCCAGCCAGTTCTCGGCGAACGCGCCCTGCAGGTACTCGACCACCGGACCCCGCACCCGCACGTCAGTCTCGCGCCAGCGGTCCTCGATGCGGCCATCCCCCATCCACTTCCAGCTGACGCCCGAGCCGCCGGTGAACCCGAGGCGACCATCGACCACCAGGATCCGCCGGTGGTTGCGGTGGTTGGCCCGCCGCAGCCCGAACGGCCCCAGCGGGCGGAAGTAGGCGACGTGACAGCCGGAGGTTTGCAGAAGGTCCACGTACTCGGCGGGCATGTTCAGCGTGCCGAAGGCGTCAAGAAGGACGTTGGCGCCGACACCGGCGCGGCAGCGCTCGGCCACGGCCTCGGCCATCTCGCGCGCCACCGGTCCATCCTCGTAGTAGTACTGGGCGTACGTGATCGTCTTGCGCGCCGATCGGATCGCCTGGACCAGGGCCGGGAAGATCTCGTCGCCGTTGAGCAGCAGATCGACTGCGTTGCCGCCCACGATGGGCGACGCGGTGTAGGCCTCGAGCGTTGGAAAGAACGATGGTTCCCCGAGCTTGAGCGGGGGCAGATACACGTGGGGATGGACCCGGGAGACGCAACCCGTCGCGACGGCGGCCACCGCCGCGATGCCGAACGCGATCCGCAGCCAGACCTGGATACGCATTCTCCGTTCCACTGAACACGCTCCTGGGATCTGCCTTCCGCGCCGGCGAGGATCGGCCGTCATGTGACAGGTGTCGTGCTCTCCTCCACAGGATACGACGGGCATGGCGGGGGTGCACCGTTCGAGCGAACGCGGGGAGGACAGAGGTGCGCGCAATGGTTCCCAGACCGATCACCCCGTACCCAATCTGCTTGACCATTGCTGTGCCTTCGCGTCGGATTTCAAACGTTCACAACGAGTTGGGGGGCAAGCGTGGGGCCATGTACGCGCGGTGCCGGGGCAGCCGCGGAGAGGATTCGATCACACCGTATCTGGGGCTCCTCGTGAGCCACGCCCCAATATCTATNGGCTTGCGTGATACTCAACACGTGATAAGCATTGGCTGTGGTCCTGAGCGGCGAGATCACCGAGATCGTGGGAAGCCTGGGGTCGGGGCGCACCAGCCTGCTCACGTTCTGCCTGCGCGACNCCACGCGGCGGGGCGCGATCGCCGCGCTCGTCGATACCGATCAGGCGTTCGATCCGGCGTCGGCCGCGCGGGCNGGCGTGGATCTCCGACGTCTGCTGTGGGTGCGCTGCAGCGGCCGTCGGGTTGCCGCGCTGCGTGCGGCCGATCTGCTCGTGCGGTGCCCGGGGTTCGCGTTGGTCGGGCTCGATCTCGGCGAAACGCCGCCGCGCCTGCCCCTCACGCTGGCGTTTCGGTTGCGGCTGGCGGCCCGACGCACGGGCACGGCCTTGGTGATTCTCGCCGGTCGACGCATCGCCGGCCCCGGTGCCTCCCTGGCTCTGCGAACCACCCGGCGCGCGCTCGAGTGGACCGGTCCCGCTTCCGTGCCCACGCGACTGGCGCGCATGGGCACCACGGTCCAGGTGGTTCGTCGCCGCGGCGGACTCCACGCGCTCACAGTGCCGGACGCGACGTGGTGGTGGACCGCGTGAGCGCCGGGGAGCGAGTTGCGTGCGTGTGGGTGCCGTTCTTCGCCGCGGCGGCCGCCGAGCGCTGCGAGCCCGCGNTCGTCGAGCGCCCGCTGGCGATCGTGCGGGGAATGCCGCCCGCCACCTGCGTCGTCGAGGCGAACGCGGCGGCACACGAGCGCGGCGTGGCGCCGGGCCTGACCGAGACCGAGGCCCGGGCGCGCTGTTCCGGCCTCGTGACCCGAGAGTTTTCCGAGGAGCAGGTGGCCTCNGCCCGGCACGCGCTCCTGGAGGCGACGCTCGCCGTTTCCCCTCGTATCGAAGACGCGGGGCCCGGGCTCGTNTACGTCGACATCGCGGGGCTCGGCCGNTTGATCGGCGACGAGGCGGCCATCGGCGAGCGGCTGGTGCGCCACGCCCGGGCGGTCGGCCTGAGGGCGTGCCTCGGCATCGCGGGAAGTCGCACGGCCGCGCGGGTCGCCGCCCGTCAGGCGACGGCCCGGATCGTCGCCGTTCCTCCCGGCGGTGAGCGCGGGGTCCTGGCCGCGGCGCCGCTCGCCGTCCTCGATCTGCCCGCCCCGCTCGAAACGACGCTGGCGCGCTGGGGTGTGACGACGCTGGGCGAGCTGGCAGCGTTGCCGCGCGCGGGGTTGGCCGAGCGGCTGGGGCCCGCGGGCCTGCGCGCTCATGACCTGGCGCTCGGGCGGGACACGGATCCGTTCCGTCCCTACCTCCCGCCGCCGTTCTGGGAGGAAGCGCAAGGCCTGGACTGGGAGATCGACGATCTCGGCGCGCTCGTGGCCGTGCTGGGCCGGACGCTCGAACGGTTGTGCGCCCGGCTCANGGCCGCTCACGTCTGGGCGGACAGGCTCGACGTCCAGCTCCAGCTCGCCACGGGCGCACGGCACGAGCGGACGATCGCGCTCGCGCAGCCGACGTGCGAAGTCGCGTTGATGCTCACGCTGATCCGCTTCGAGCTGGCGGCGCATCCGCCCCCGGCGTCGGTGACGGGCGTGGCCCTGAGCGTCCGCGCGGTCCTCGGCCAGGCCGGGCAGGGAGGGCTGTGGCAGCCGCCCGCGCCGAGGCAGCGCGATCTCGCCGCACTGGTCGCGCGCCTGGCGGAGCTGGTCGGAGGCGACAATTTCGGATCGCCGGAGCTCGTCGATTCCCACCGTCCCGACGCGGTGGCGCTGATCCCGTTCTCGCCGCCCGATGATGGTGCAGACGGCGAACGATGTGGCCTCGGGGGCGGGGCGGCCATCCTCGACCACGGAACCCCACGGGTCTCGGACGGCCACCCCGCCCCCGGGAGTCCCTCGCAGTTGATGCTGCGGCGATTGCGGCCGGCGCCGCGAGTCGAGGTCGTGACCGAGGGGCAACGCCCCCTGCGCGTGCGCCGGCGCGACGTCGCTATGCGCGTCGTCGCCGGCGCNGGTCCCTGGCGCGTCTCCGGCGAGTGGTGGGACGCCCACGGTTGGGCCCGCGANGAGTGGGACCTGCTCCTCCACGACGGCACCCTCTGTCGGCTCGCCCACGACCACGTGACCGACGCCTGGATGCTCGATGGAATCTACGACTGAGCGTGCGGCGCCGAGCGTGGTCACCGAGGTGGACGGGCCGGGGCGCGGTGGGGGCGGGTCCTGGCCGGCTCGCGGCCCCCGTTCGGCATCGCTGTCGGTGGCTGGCGTTGCGGTCGACGGCGACTCGTCGCGCGCATTCCAGGCCTCGACACCATCCACGCCCGCGCGCGAGATGCCACGAGGCTGCTGGCGAACGGAGGCCGCAGCGCCCGCCACCCGCCCCCACCGCGCTTCGGCCCGTCCGCGCCGGTGAGCGATGTTCGTCGAGCTGCACGCCCAGTCGGCGTTTTCGTTTCTCGAGGGCACCGAGCAGCCCGAGACGCTGGTGGCCGAAGCGGCGCGCCTGGGCATGCCCACCCTGGCGCTCGTCGACCGGGACGGGCTCTATGGCGCCCCGCGCTTTTACCACGCGGCGGTGCGCGCGGGCCTGAAGCCCCTGGTCGGCAGTGAGCTGACGCTCAGCGGCGGCTCGCGCCTGCCGCTCCTCGTCGAGGACCGGGAGGGCTACCAGAACCTCTGTCGCCTCATCACGCGGATGAAGCTCGGGGCCCCCAAGGGCGAGGCAGCCCTCGCGCTCGGCGATCTCGAGCCGTACGCCCAGGGCCTGGTGTGCCTCACGGGAGGCTGCCGCGGCCCCCTCGGGCGCCGCCTCGCCGCCGGTGATTGGGAGGCCGCCCGCGCGTGCCTCGACCGACTCGTCGGGATCTTCGGGCGCTCGANCTGCTTCGTCGAGGTCCAGCGCCATTTCGATCGCGAGGAGGAGCGGACGCTCGAAGGGCTGGTGGGGCTGGCCCGGGCGGCGCGCGTACCCCTCGTCGCCACGAACCAGCCGCTCTACGCNCGGCCGGGCGGCGGGGCCGTCGCCGACGTGTTCACGTGCATCCGGGAAAAGACCGATCTCGATCACGCCGGCCGCCAGCTGGCGGTGAACGGCGAGCGCGGGCTGCGCGCCGAGACCGAGATGGCGCGCGTGTTCCGCGACCTTCCCGAGGCGCTCCACGCGACGGGCGAGCTGGCGCTGCGGCTCGGCTTCACGCTGAAGGACCTCGGCTACCGTTTCCCCGATTACCCGCGGCCGCCCGGCCAGTCGCCGCACCGACACTTCGAGGAGCTGGTGGCGGCCGGCGTGAGGCAGCGGTACGGCACGGGGCCGCTGGCCGCGCGGGCGCGGCGGCAGGTCGCCCACGAGCTCAGCATCATCGGCCGGTTGGATCTCGCCGGCTACTTCCTGATCGTGTGGGATATCGTCGAGTTCTGCCGCGCGAACAACATCCTCGTGCAGGGCCGGGGCTCGGCCGCCAACAGCGCCGTCTGCTATGCGCTCGGCATCACGGCGGTCGATCCCATCAAGATGGACCTGCTCTTCGAGCGTTTCCTCAGCGAGGCACGTGGCGAGTGGCCCGACATCGATCTGGACCTGCCGAGCGGCGAACGGCGGGAGGCGATCATCCAGTACGTCTACCAGCGCTACGGACGCCTGGGCGCCGGCATGACCGCCAACGTGATCACGTACCGGGGGCGGAGCGCCGCGCGCGAGGTGGGCAAGGCGCTGGGGCTGCCGGCCGACATGCAGGACCGCCTGGCCTGCCTGGCTCCGAGCTGGGGCTACCAGGACCCGGACGATCTGCTGACGAGGCATCTCGCCGAGGCGGGCTGCGATCCCCGTCACCCGCGCATCCGCATGTTCGCGGCGCTCTGGACGCGCATCCAGGATCTACCGCGCCACCTGGGCCAGCACTCGGGCGGCATGGTGATCGCGGCGGGTCGGCTCGACGACATCGTCCCCCTNGAGCCCGCCACCATGCCGGGCCGCGTCGTCATCCAGTGGGACAAGGACGACTGCGCGGCCCTCGGCATCATCAAGATCGACCTGCTCGGCCTGCGGATGATGTCCGTGCTCCAGGAAGCGATCGAGCTGGTGCGCGAAGGAGGCGGCGACGTGGATCTGGCGCATCTGCCCGAGGATCCCTCCATCTACCGGATGCTCCAGCGCGCCGACACCATCGGGGTCTTTCAGGTGGAGAGCCGCGCCCAGATGGCCACGCTCCCCCGGATCCACCCCGAGCGGTTCTACGACCTGGTGGTGCAGGTGGCGATCATCCGGCCCGGCCCCATCGTGGGCGACATGGTGCATCCGTACATCCGCCGGCGGCGGGGACGCGAGCCGATCGCGTATCCGCATCCGAGCCTGGAGCCGATTCTCGAGCGCACGCTCGGCGTGCCGCTGTTCCAGGAGCAGCTCTTGCGTATGGCGATGGTCGCCGCCGGCTTCACCGGTACCGAGGCCGAGGAGCTCCGCCGCGCNTTCGGCTTCAAGCGGAGCGAGCAGCGGATGAAGGAGGTGGAGGTCAAGCTCCGGGCCGGGATGGCCCGGCAGGGGATCACCGGTGAGGCCGCCGAGCAGATCGTCCACGCCATCACCTCGTTCGCCCTGTATGGCTTTCCCGAGTCGCACGCTTCCAGCTTCGCGCTGCTGGCCTACGCCAGCGCCTACTTGAAGGCGCGTCACCCCGCCGCCTTCTACGCGGCGCTCCTCAACAACCAGCCGATGGGCTTCTACCACGCGGCGACGATCGTCAAGGACGCGCAGCGCCACGGCCTGCGCATCCTGCCCATCGACGTCACGCGCTCCGACTGGCTGTGCACGACGGAGAATCTCGCGGGCTCCGGGGNGGGGGACATTCCTCGCTCAGGAAACCCTACTTCGCTCGNAACGTCCCCCGCCCCGGACCCGCACGAGTCATCGCATCGGCACGTCGGTCGGGATGCGTCGCGGGCGGTGGGCGGGAGCGAGGCGGTGGCGGATGGCGCGGGCGTGGCGGTGCGGTTGGGGTTGCGCTACGTCAAGGGGCTGCGCGAGAGCGCCGGGCGCGCGATCGTGGCGGCGCGTGCACTGCGGCCCTTCAGCTCGCCTCACGACCTCGCGCGGCGGGCGGGACTCGAGCAGGACGAGCTGGTGGCCCTCGCCGCCATCGGAGCCCTCAACGCGCTCGGCGGCACGCGACGGGCGAATCTCTGGGTGATCGCCGCGCCCGCGCTCCCCGAGCTGTTGGTCGGGGCGGAGTCCGCGAGCCCGGCTCGCTTCGGGGATGATCCGTCCGAGGCGCGCAGTGGCTCCGCGCCGCATCCGCTGCGCGAGATGAACGCTGCCGAGCGACTGGCCGCGGACTACGCGGGAACGGGGGTGACACTGGGACCGCATCCCTTGGCGTTGCGCCGCCGAGAGCTGGCGCGCCGGGGCGTCGTCCGCGCGCGGGATCTCGCCGGGCCTCCCGACGGCCANTGGGTGCGGGTGGCTGGCAGCGTCATCGTGCGTCAGCGCCCCGGCACCGCCAAAGGGTTCGTGTTCCTGAGCCTGGAAGACGAAACGGGGATCGCCAACGTCGTCGTCACGCCGCAACTGTTCGCCCGGCGGCGGCTCGCGCTGGTGGCTGCGCCGTTTTTACTCGTAGAGGGAATTTTACAAAAGCAGGATGAGGTGATCTCGGTCCGCGCCGTCCGGGTGGAGACCCTGCCTGGNCTCAGCCACCCCGTGCCGTCCCACGACTTCGGCTAACTCCGCGTGGCAGTCAAATTGCTTTCCTTTTTCCAACGATGGGCGCCCTTCACCCGCTCCGCGTTCCCGAGACGACCGACGCCGACGGCATCCTGGCGTCGCTGAAGCGCCTCGTCCAGCTCGAACTGGAGCTNGGCTTGGCCGAGACCCGCGAGCTCTTCACCGCCGCCGTGACGGCGGCCACGCTCGCGGTGTCCGCGGCGGTCGCGCTGATCGCCTCGCTCGTCCTGCTGCTCGCCGCCGCCCTGGCGCCGCTCTTCGACGCGCGCTGGGAGCACCTGGTCATCGCCGGCGGCGGCGTGTTCCTCCTGGCCGCGGCGACGCTCGGTTGGAACGTACAGCGGCTCCGATCACTGGGCTGGCCGCGCCGCACGCCGGCCTCGCTCGTGGAGAACCTCCGATGGCTCGAAGCACAGCTGAGATCCAGGCTGAGATTGCGGTGACGCGCGACGCGATCGCGCAGCGGCTGGACGCGCTCCNGCGTCGGGCGCCGCCGCAGTGGTGGATCCCCGGTCTGCTCGTGGGAGGCGGCCTGCTGGCCGGCGCCCTGCTCTCCCGGACGCCGATCCTCCGCGTGCTCGGGGCCGGCGCCCGTGCGGTCCAGGTCGGTTNCNGCGCNCGGCCTGAGGGGCTATCATTCGACGACTGGNAGAGAACGACAGATGGCAACGGGAAGGGCGCTCAAGGCATTGGCTGTGGTCCTGGCGGTCGTCTCGATCCTGAGCGGCTGTCGGGCGGCGACCGGTAAGTCGGCCGGGCAGACCATCGACGACGCCAGCATCACGGCGTCGGTGAAGTCGAAGCTGGTGGCCGACAAGGCCTCGAATCTAACGCGCGTAGACGTTGACACCAACAACGGCACTGTTTACCTTAACGGCACTGTCGAGACCGCGGAGCAGAAGACCCGAGCCGAGCAGCTGGCCCGGCAGGCGAAGGGCGTCAAGAGCGTGGTGAACAACCTGCAGGTGCAGAAGCGCTAGGGTGACGCGTCCGCGGTCGCGCGTCGTGCGGCACGGGGGCGGGGAGGGCCCCCCCGTGCCGCACGATCGTCTTGAGATCATTTCGGGATTCGAGGGGCATAGTCGAGGAAAGCGTGAGTCCAACGCGACGCGATCAGACCAGGAGCGGCAAGGTCCTCGTCGTCGACGACGAGCCGGCCGAGCGCGAGGGCCTCGCGCGCCTCGTGGGGCAGTGGGGCTACGAGGTGGAGACGGCCTCGTCCGGCGAGGAAGCGCTGAATCTCATCGAGACGCAACATCCGGCCGTCGTCCTCACCGACCTGGTGCTGCCGGAGATGGACGGGCTCACCCTGCTCCAGAAGCTGAAGGAGACAGGGCGCCCGCCCATCGTGCTGCTGGTGACGGGTCACGGCACGGTGGAGAGCGCGGTCGAGGCGATGCGGCACGGGGCGTTCGACTACCTGACGAAGCCCGTCGACGCCACCCGATTGCAGGTGTTGCTGGAGAAGTCGATCGAGCAGGAATCGCTGTCCCGCGAGGTGAACTTCCTCCGGCACCAGCTCCGCCAGAAGGGCAGCTTCGGCCAGCTCGTCGGACAGTCGAAGGACATGCACGAGGTCTATCGCTGGATCGAGCTGGCGGCCACGAGCACCGCGCCGGTCCTCGTCTATGGCGAGAGCGGGACCGGCAAGGAGCTGGTGGCGCGAACCATCCACGACCTCTCGAACCGACGCAACAAGCCGTTCGTCGCCATCAACTGCGCGGCGATCCCGGAGACACTCATCGAGAGCGAGCTGTTCGGCCACGAGCGCGGAGCGTTCACCGGCGCCACCGAACGGCGCCTCGGCTGCTTCGAGCTCGCCGACGGCGGCACCCTCTTCCTGGACGAGATCGCGGAGATGGACAACTCCACCCAGGCCAAGCTGCTCCGCGTGCTGCAGGAGGGCAGCTTCCGGCGCGTGGGCGGCAAGGTGGAGATCCAGGTCGACGTGCGGGTGATCACGGCCACCAACCGCGTCCCCAGCGAGGCCATCGCCCAGGGCCAGCTCCGCGATGACCTCTTCTACCGCCTCAATGTCTTCACGATCCGCCTGCCCGCCCTGCGCGAGCGCAAGGAGGACATCCCGCTGCTGGGGCGGACGTTCATCGAGGAGTTCAACCGCCAGGATAACCGGCAGGTGCGGGGCCTGACCCCCGAGGTGGAGAAGGTCCTGGACCGGCACGCCTGGCCGGGGAACGTGCGCGAGTTGCGCAACGTCATCCAGCGCGCCGTCGTCCTCTGTGGCACGGGCGCCATCGAGCCGGAGCACCTGCCGGACAACGTGCTGCGGACCATCGAGCCGCCGCGGCCGGCGACCACGGGCTCCGTGGTGCCGATCCGCGAGATGGAGCGCGAGCTGATCCTGAGAGCGCTCCAGGAGACGAACCAGGACAAGCGGCGCGCCGCGGCGCTACTCGGCATCAGCCTCAAGACCCTCTACAACAAGCTGGCCAAATACGGCATCCAGGCGGTGAAATCGGCCCGCATCACTTGATGGCGTCGCTGCCGCAGGATCTCGACCGGCTCCTGCACGACCTCCGCGGACCGCTCAACGCCATGGCGATGCACCTCGAGGTCCTCAAGCGGACGCCTCCGGGAGACCCGGAGGCACTGCAGAGGCTCGAGACGGTCCGAGCTGAAATGGCCCGCCTGGCCGCTCTGCTCCCGGCCGCCTTCGACGTTCTCGCTGTGGAGCGCCGCGACGTGGCTCCGATAAACTTGGGATTGCTCGTTCGGCGCGCGCTCGAGGCCGAGGGCCTGGGGGCAGTCACGCTCGCCGACGGCGCCTGGCCGGACGTGCGGGGTGACGCGCGGCTGCTCGGCCTCGCGGTCGCCCACCTCGTGCGCAACGCGCTGGCCGCGACGGAAGCGGCGGGTGGAGGGCGGCGGGCGCCGCACTTGAGCGCCAGTGCCGCCCAGCCGGGACGAGTGACCCTGGTCGTCCGCGACTGGGGCACGGGACTGCCTACCACGAACTCGCGAGCGCTGATTCGCCTGTCGCTGTCGAAGACGACGGGCCGGCCCGCCGTGGGGCTGCTGACCGTGGAGCGCGTCGCGCGGCTGCACGGCGGCACGGTCGAGTTTCACGCGCCCGCCGACGGCGGCGCCGAAGTCAGGCTCACANTGCCCGCCGCCTGAGAAGGGANCTCCCTCCCGGCCGGCTCAGTGGGGCTCCGGCGCGGCGGGCATGCCCGAGTGCTCGAACTCCGCGAAAGATCTTGCGTCGAGATCAGATGTATGTTGAAAAAGGTTCAAACGGACGCGTGACCATGTAGGAGTTACACTGAGGCTGCCGGAGGAGAAATTTTCGTGTTCGATCTGAAGGGAAAGGTCGCGATCGTCACCGGGGGCAACGGCGGGATCGGGCTCGGCATGGCCCGCGGACTGGCGTCCGCCGGCGCCCGGATCGTCGTCGCGGCGCGTAACCAGGAGAAGTCTCGCGCCGCCGTCGCCGAGCTGGCGCGCCTGGGGCCGGAAGCCGTCACCATCGCCGTCGACGTCGCCGACGAGGCGTCGGTGGGCGCGCTCGTGAGAGCGACCATCGACCGCTGGGGTCGGATCGACATCCTTGTGAACAACGCCGGCACCAACATCCGGAAGCCGGCGCAGGATCTGGCGCTCGAGGAATGGCGGAGGGTGATCGATACGAACCTCACCTCGGCCTTCCTCTGCTGCCGGGCGGTCCACCCGGCGATGAAGGCAGCTGGCGCTGGGAAGATCATCAACATCGGCTCGATGATGTCGATCTTCGGCGCATCGTTCGTGCCCGCCTATGGCGCCAGCAAGGGCGGGATCGTGCAGCTCACGAAGTCGCTGGCCTGCGCCTGGGCGCGCGACAACATCCAGGTCAACGCCGTGCTGCCCGGCTGGATCGACACCGAGCTGACGCGGGAGGCCCGCCAGCAGATCCCTGGGCTCCACGACAACGTCCTCAGGCGAACGCCGGCGGGGCGCTGGGGCGTGATCGACGACCTGGCCGGCATCGCCGTTTTCCTGGCGAGCTCCGCGTCCGACTTCATCACCGGCGCCGCCATGCCCGTCGACGGCGGCTACTCGATTCAGGGGTGAGCGCCATGCGCGTGCTGGTCGTGGACGGGATCGCGCCCGAAGGGCCCGCCTACCTGCGCGAGCGGGGGTTCCAGGTCGATGAACTGATCAAGCCGAGCCCGGACACGCTCCACGCGCGCCTGCCGGATTACGACGCGCTGATCACGCGGTCCGGGACGGCGGTGACGCCGGATCTCCTCAAGCACGCGCCGCGGCTGAGGATCGTCGGACGCGCCGGCGTCGGCGTCGACAACATCGACGTCGACGCCTGCTCGCGGCGCGGCATCGTCGTCGTCAACGCGCCGTACGGCAACGTGGTGTCGGCGGCGGAGCACACGGTGGGGGTGCTGCTGGCCCTCGTTCGGCGGATTCCCGAAGCCCACGGCAGCCTCAAGGCCCTCACCTGGGACCGTTCGATCTACGGGGCCGAGCTTTTCCGGAAGACCGTCGGGGTGGTCGGGCTCGGCAAGGTCGGCTCGCGTGTCGCCGCCCGGCTCCGGGCCTTCGAGACCGAGCTACTGGTCTACGATCCCTACGTCGCGGAGGCTCGAGCCCGCGAGGTGGGGGCGCGCCTGATCGACTTCGAGACCTTGCTCAGGGAGTCGGACGTCATCACCTTCCACGTCCCCCTGACCGAAGAGACGACCAATATGGTGNCGGCGCGGGAGTTGGGTCTCATGAAGCGTGGCGTCCGCCTCGTCAACTGCGCGCGCGGCGGCGTCATCCACGAGGCCGACCTGCTGGTGGCGCTCGAGTCCGGGCACGTGGCGGGCGCCGCCATCGACGTCTGGAGCGAGGAGCCGCCCCAGAGCGAGCGGCTCCGGCGGCTCGTCGCCCACCCGCGCGTCGTCGTCACCCCCCACCTCGGGGCCAACTCCGGCGAGGCCCAGGTGAACGTTGCCCTGGACGTTGCCCGTCAACTCGTCGCCTTTCGCGATGGCGATCTGGTCGAGTACGCCGTGAATATTCCGGTGGGCGACAGCGCGNTGCTCGCCGAGCTGAAGCCGTTCATCGGGCTCGCCGACCGCCTCGGGCGCTTCTGCGTCCAGCTCGACCCCGAGCACTTGGCCAGCGTCGAAGTGGCGGTGGCCGGCGCGGTCGCCCAGACCGANCCCGAGCTGCTCGCGCGGGCGGTGCTGGCGGGGTTGCTCGGGCCCGTCATGGCGGGGCCGGTCAACCTGGTCAACGCCCATTTGGTCGCGCGCGAGCGGGGGGTCGACGTGCGCGTCTCCCGGGAGGGCGAGACCCACGGTTACAACAGCCTGGTCACGGTGACGACCCAGACGCGCGAGGGACGGAAGATCATCGCCGGCACCGTCTTCGACGGCCAGCCGCGAATCGTGCGCTTGCGCGACCTCAACATCGAGTTCACGCCGGAGGGCCACATCCTGGTGCTGTCCTACGAGGACCGCCCCGGGATGGTGGGGCGGATCGGGACGACGCTCGGAAACCTGGGGATCAACATCGCCTCCATGCACGTCGGCCGGCGGTCTAAGCGGGGCCGGGCCATCGTCGTGTTGATCCTGGATGAGGAGCTCACGCCGAGCCAGGTCGGGGGCGTGGCCCGGGCCGTGGAGGCCGATTTCGCGCGGTTTATTCGGCTGACGTAATTTCTTGATGGGTGGCCCCGCCCCCTGCTAGGCTTCTGGNGTGCGTAGACGAGCCGTCGTTGCGTTCGCCCTGATGACCCTGCTCGCCGCGGGTTGCGCGACCACACAGCCGCGCGCCGGGCACAGCGAGTTCGAAGACATCCCGGTCCCGAAGGGTCTCACGTATCTCGAGGACCGCTCGACGATCATCGAGTCGCCCTCGGTCAAGGCGGCGCGGCTCCTCTATCGGGGACGTATCGAGATCACCAGCCTCGCGCTCGCCCTGCGGACGACCCTCGAAGCCAACGGCTGGCGGAGCGTCAGCAACACGACGAGCGGGTCCCAAGGGACGACGCAGGTCTACGAGAAGGGCGGCAATTCGCTTCAGGTCCGGCTCTGGGAAGGGTGGTACTTCACGTACGTGGAGTTGACCGCCAGCCGGGCGCTGCAGAAATAGTCGGCGTGTCACCGGGTGTCACCGGCTCGACGCCGCTGCTGTCGGGCTCCGTAGCTTAACTCTTCGAAAAACTGAGGCTTTCCGACCTTCCGACTCCGGCACTCGCATTGCTTCACGGAAGGGTTGCCGACGACTCACTCTAGGCCTTCGTTCATGGGCACCGCGAAACCCGTACCTACTTCACACCAGCGCGGACGACGCGCGCAGCGGTCACCTGTCCGTCACCAGTGGCTCGGGCTGGCGATGCTCCTCCTCGTGGTCGTCCCGGCCTACGTAGCCACCCAACGGGCGCCTGCGGAAGATTCAGCCGACCTGCTCGACGGCGGCCCGGTCGATCAAGCCACGGACCTCGACGCCGCTCCCGACGCGCCGGTGATCCACGCCCACATCCGCGAGGTGGCTGCTCGCTACGGCGTTTCCGTCAAGCTGGTCGTCGCGGTCATCTCCGTCGAATCCGAGTTCAACCCCCGCGCGGTCTCCCGAAGGGGCGCCCGTGGCCTGATGCAGCTGATGCCGGCGACGGCCTCAAGCCTGAGCGTCGATGACTCGTTCGATCCGCTGGTGAACATCGAGGCCGGCGTGCGCCACCTGCGACGGTTGATGGACCGGTTCGACAACGACCTGCCGCTGGTGCTCGCGGCCTACAACGCCGGCGAGCGCGCGGTCATCGTTCACGGGGGCATCCCNCCCTATCGCGAGACCCGCAAGTACGTCGTCCGCGTCCTGCAACGCGTCGACCCCGATCTGGCCCGCGCCTTCTTGCNGGAGTACGCGCGTCGCCAGGCGTCACCCGACCGGGGACGGGGTCGATCCAGCCGCGCCACCGGGACGGACGACCCGGCGGCATCAGCAAAACCGATCAGCCTCGACGCGCGAGCAGCGACCGACGGTGGCTTCCTGTTCCGACCGCCCCCACGAGGTCGCGAGGATCGGCCGAGCGATGCCCAGCCCCCGGTTACGGGCCGCGCCGCTCCGCAGAGCCCGTAGCCGGCGCGCTCACGGGTTCCGCCACGCCCAGCCGTCCCATCCCGTGATGAAGGTATCGGCTTCCGGCGGCCCCCAGGATCCGGCTTCGTACACCGGCAGAGGCGCGTCGGACTCTCTCCAGGCCTCGAGGACCGGCGCCAGGATCGCCCAGGCCTGTTCCACCCAGTCGCCGCGCGCGTAGAGCGTGGCGTCCCCGTGGATGGCGTCGAGCAGCAGTCGCTCGTACGCCTCGGGCGGCTGGCCCCCGAAAACCTCGCCGTAGCGGAAGTCGAGCGTGACGGGCGCGAGGTGCAGCTCCGGTCCCGGGACCTTCGCCGCTACCGTCAGCGCGATGCCCTCGCCCGGCTGGATACGCAGCACGAGGTGGTTGGGGCCGGCCCCGGTGGGCTGACGGCGGAAGATCATATGGGGCGTCCGGCGGAACTGGATGACGATCTCGCTGACCCGCTTCGCCAGCCGCTTACCGGTCCGGAGATAGAAGGGGACGCCTGCCCACCGCCAGTTGTCGACGAAGAGCTTGAGCGCCGCATAGGTCTCCGTCCGCGAGTCCCGGGCCACGCCCTTCTCCTCCCGGTAGCCGACCACGTGCTTGCCCTCCACGAAGCCGGGCCCGTACTGCCCCCTCAGCGCGACCTCGGCCACCTGCGTCCGATCGATCGGGCGGATCGCCTGCAACACTTTGTTCTTCTCTTCGCGCACCGGCGCGGCGTCGAAGGTCACCGGCGGTTCCATCGCGATGAGGCAGAGGACCTGGAGCAGGTGGTTCTGCATCATGTCCCGCAGCGCCCCGGCCTCCTCGTAGTAGGCGCCCCGTGTCTCGACGCCGATGGACTCGGCCACGGTGATCTGGATGTGGGCCACGTGGTTGCGGTTCCAGAGAGGCTCGAAGATGCCGTTGGCGAAGCGGAAGACGAGAAGGTTCTGGACCGTCTCCTTGCCGAGATAGTGATCGATCCGGTAGATCTGCTCCTCGCGGAAGACCCGCGCGAGCTGACGGTTGAGCGCGCGGGCCGTGTCGTCATCCTGGCCGAAGGGCTTCTCCACGACGATGCGCGTCCAGCCGTCCCGGCCCCGGGCCAGGCGGGCGGCGCCGAGGTGCTCGACGATGTCGTCGTAGAGGCTGGGCGGCGTGGCGCAGTAGAAGAGTCGGTTCTCGGGACCGCTCCGGCCCCGCTCGATCTCTTCGAGGAAGCGCTGGAGGCGGGGATAGAGCTCGGGATCCTTGGGGTTGCCGGGCAGATAAAACAGCGTGCGGGCGAAACGCTCCCAGACGATGTCGGACGGCGGCTGGACGCGCCCGAACTCGACGATGGCATCCCGCATCCGCCGGCGGAACTCGTCGGTGCTCATCTCGGTGCGGGCCACCCCTACGATGGCGAACGGCTCCGGCAGCGTCCGCGCGGCGTAGAGCGCGAAGAGGGCGGGCATCAGCTTGCGACGCGTCAGGTCGCCCGACGCGCCGAAGATGATCAGCGTGAAGGGCTCATCGACGGACGGCATGGCCCCCGATGGTGTCGCTGCAGTCCACGACCCNGTCCCCGCGCTGGAGCAGCTCGGCCAGCTCGCGGATGACGGACTCCGTCGCCTCGCCGGCCGGCACCATTCCCCGGACCGTCCCGGGCTTCAGCGCGCCGGCGAGCCTCTTGGGCGAGGAGATGTTCCGGGCGACGAATTCGATTTCCATCAGCGCAGGCTCCTGTCCAGCGTGCCGGTGAGCCGATCGATGGCGTCCACGACCGAGCCCTGGATGTGCAGCCAGAGCGCTCGGCGGTGCGCCGCCCGCAGGGTCGCCAGATCGCCCAGCGCCTGGGCCATCTTCAGCGTCCCGAAGCCGTATCGCTCGCCGGGAATGGGCAGGTCCTCGCGGTCCTCGGCGGCCAGGAGAATCAGGATCGACGTCGGCGGGCCGCCCTTGTGAAGCTGCCCCGTCGAGTGAAGATAGCGGGGACCATACCCCACCGTGGTCGGCAGACGGGTGCGATCGCGCAGGAGTGTGCGGAGCCGCTGGAGCGCGGCGGTGGTGGCGGCCTCCGACGTGAGGTAGGCGAGGAGCGCGACGTAGTCGCCCGCGCGCGCCTGACCGAGGACGTGCGCGACNTCGTCGGCGGAGTCGGCCGGCCATTCGGGCAGGCGCCCGCGCTCCTTGAAGGTCGCCAGCGCCGTCTGGGTCGCCTCCTTGGCCTGCGCGACGTTCGGCTCGTCGAACGGGTTGACTTCCAGCAGCGCCCCGGCGGCCGCCGTCGCCAGCTGCCATCGGAAGAACTCGCCGCCGAGGTCGAAGCGGTCGGCGAGGGGGATGCGCATCACCGGATGGCCCGCCGCGCGCAGCGGAGCGAGCGGACGCTCGATCGCGAGATCGGCGCCGAGGGTGAGCGCCACGAAGACCCGGTCGGCTCCGTAGACGGCCGGNGGACCCGGTGTCTCGTCGTGCACGACGACCAGCCCCCGTCCCTGCTTGCCGGTCGACTCGGTCAGGAGCTGCTCGAGCCACCCGCCGAACGAGCGGATCGGCTCGGAGAGCACCAGCGTAACCTTGTCCCGTCCCGCGGAGGCCAAGCCGCCCAGCACGGCTCCCAGCCGGAGAGCCGGATTGTCGGCGGCAGGCACGGTCGCCCCGCAGGCGGCCGCCATGGCGCGGGCCCGGTCGAGCAGCCGCGCGAGGTCGATGCCGATGAGCGCCCCGGGGACGAGGCCGAAGTAGGAGAGTGCCGAGAAGCGGCCCCCGATGTCCGGCGCATTGAGGAAGATCCAACGGAACCGGCCCTCGGTGGCGAGGCGCGCCAGCGGCGTGCCGGCGTCGGTGATGGCGACGAAGTGGGCGCCCGGTCGATCGGCGCACTTTTCCAGCTCGGCGCGGAAGAACCGGTAAAGGGCCAGCACCTCGGCGGTCGTTCCCGACTTGGAGGAGACCAGGAACAANGTGTGTGCGAGCTTGAGCCGGCCGAGCGCGTTGCGGATCGTGCCGGGGTCGGTGGTGTCGAGAACCGTGAGCGCGGGCGCGCCCGGAGGCGGCGGAAAGGTCGAGACCAGCACCTCGGCCGCGAGGCTCGACCCGCCCATGCCCAGCAGCACGATGTCCGTGAATCCCTCCTGCCGTACCGAGGCGGCGAACGCGTCGAGATCGCCGATGTTCGGCGGCATCGTGACCGGCGTCTCCAGCCAGCCTAGCCGATTGGCGATCGACGACCGCACCGCCTCGGTGTCGCTCCAGAGACGCGCATCCTTCTTCCAGATCCGGGCACCGACCGACGCGCGCTCGAGCCGCTCGAGCGCGGCGGTGACGGCGGGCGCCATCGGCCACTCGGGCGTCGCGTCAGCGACCGCGTCGTCCCCCCGGGCCGCCTCCAGCGCCAGCACCTTGGCCAGCCGGCGGGCGTGTCGAGGGGCGCCGGAGAAGCGCGCGCCCACGAACGCGCGGGTCAGCTGCATGGCGAGCTCGAGGCTCACCACCCGCGCGCCCAGGCAGAGGACATTGGCGTCGTCATCCTCGCGCGCCTGGCGCGCCGTGAAGAGGTCATGGCAGAGCGCGGCGCGCACGCCGTGGATCTTGTTCGCGGCGATCGACACGCCGGCGCCGCTGCCGCAGATCAGGACGCCGAGCTCGGCGCGCCCATTGCGGACCGCCAGCCCCACCGCCCGGGCGTAGTCGGGGTAGTCGACGGGGTCGGTGGACGAAGGACCCAGGTCCAGCACCTCATGGCCCTCGCTCGTCAGCGCCCGGATGAGCTCCTTCTTGTAGGCCGCGCCGTGGTGGTCGCCGGCGATCGCGATGCGCATCGCTCAGGCCTTGAGCAGCGCGGCAGCTGCGCGATCGACCAGCCACAGGAGCCGCCCATTCTCCGGCCGCACCATGCCGGCGGGCAGCATGGCGCCGTCGGCGAGCACTGCCTTCACCGCCTTGGCCTTCTCTGCGCCCGCCACGATGAAGACCACGCAGGCCGCCGCGTTCAGCACCGGGAAGGTCAGGGTGAGTCGCTGNGGAATGGCCGCGGCGGCGGCGTGGACGCCGGCNACCGGGCGGAAGATCTCCTTGAGCGCCGGCGAGCCCGGGAAGAGGGAGGCCGTGTGCCCGTCGAGACCCATCCCGAGCAGGATCAGATCGAAGCGCGGTATCTCGCCCCGGCGCGTGCCGAACACCTCGGCGAGCGNGCGCCCGTACTCGGCCGCCGCCGCCTCCGGGTCGTCGCTTTCACCGCGCAAGCGAAAAACCTGGGAAGGCGGGATGGCGACCTTGCCGAGCAGCATCTCGTGGGCCATGCGGTAGTTGGATTCCGGATGCTGGGGAGGCACGCAGCGCTCGTCGCCGAAGAAGACGAAGGTTCGCGGCCACGGCATCGCCTCGCTGCGCGGAGGAAGCGCCAGCCGCGCGTACGTCTCGCGCGGCGTGGCCCCGCCCGCCAGCGCGACCAGGAAGCGCCCGCGGGCGGCGACGGCCGCGGCGGCTTCCCTGACGATCGTCTGCGCCGTGGCGTCGGCGAGCGCGCCGGGATCGGCAAACACCGCGACGTCCGTCTTTGTCTCCATGGCTATGCCCAGATCATACTCCGGACCGTTTCGCCGCCCGCGTCATGCCCGCCATCGGCTCACGGGAGCTTCTGGTCCAGCCCTCGCTGGCGGTCNCGGGCGTGACGATAGCGCGCGTGTCGCGCGGCATCGGGGTGAAAGGTCCGGTGCAGCGGCGCCTGCGCGGACGCGAGATCCGGCAGCCGCCCGAGCGCCTCCAGCGCCAGCAGCGCGGCGCCGCGGCTCGTAGCCTCCTCTTCACCGGACAGGGTGATGGGACGACCCAGCGCGTCCGCGATCATCTGCGCCCAGGCCGGCGATCGCGCGATCGCGCCGCCGGAGGCGACGATCTGATGGTCGGGCGGCGCGCACGACCGAAGCAAGTCATAGACCAGCGAGATCCTGAGCGCGACGGCTTCGAGCGCGACTTTCAGGATCTGGAGCGCGGTCGTGTCCAGGCTGAGCCCGGTCAGCGCCGCCCGCCGCTCCCCCCGCCAGCCGGGGGCGCGCTCACCCGCGACGAAGGGGAGCATCGTGAGGCCGTGCGCGTCGGCCGCGGCCGCGGCCAGCGCGGCCTCGAGCTCCTCGTCGGCAGGCAGGCGCAGCACGTCACGGCACCACTCGTACACGTTGCCGCCCTCGGAGAGGGCCCCGCCGATGAGCGACAGCCCCCGGTCGACACGGTAGCGCCAGAGTCCCCAGGGCGGCCGGCCCGGCGCGGTCGTGGCCACCCGGAGGGCCGCCGACGTCCCCACGTTCAACGCGACGCGGCCGGGATCGATGCAGTCCGAGCCGATGTTGCTGGCCGCCCCGTCGCCCACGGCGGCGAACCAGGGCCGGCTCCGCAGGGCGGGCCAGCGTTTCGCCCATTGGGGCCGGAACCCCCGCCGCGCATCGCGGCGGTCACAGAGCGGGAACAGGCACCTCTCATCGAGTTCCGCGGCGGCCAGCGCCTCAGCGTCCCAGCGCAGCGCCTGCTGATCGAACAGCCCCGTGGCCGAGGCCATCGAGACACTGGTGGATGCTTCGCCGAAGAGGTTCAGCTCCAGATACTCGCCGAAGGAGCCCCACCGGGCGACGCGCGCCGTCGCCTCGGGTCGCTCGCGGACGAGCCAGCGCAGCTTGGCCGGCCAGTACGAGGAGTGCAGGTGGCAGCCGGTGCGCGCGTGGACCGCCCTCTCGTCCAGCGCTTCCCTCAGCAGCATCGCGTCCGGCGCGCTGCGCGTGTCGGCCCACATGTAGATGGGCGTGACGGTGTGGCCGGCGCCGTCGAAGCCGAGCAGTCCGTGCCAGAAGGTGGCGACGCCGACCCCCTCCACCTCCGGCGGCCGGCCTCCCGCCTGGACGGCGTCGAGACAGGCCACCACCGCGTCGAAGAGATGCTGGGGCTCGTATTCCACGCCGCCGTCGGGCGTCACCCTCGGGCGATAGCGCACCCGGTGGAACCGGCCCGGCAGGGGCCGACCCCCATCGTCGTANGCCGCGGCGCGGGCGGACGAGGTGCCGATGTCGAGCGCAATGATCATAGTAGGCCGCCTCGGGTAAGATACCGCTCATGGGCGAGACGTGGGAAGTTCTCACGCTGCGCGGGCTGGCCGCGACCGACGAGCGCGCCGAGGAGTTCACGGGCACGCTGGTCATCCACCGCGTCGGCAGCACTGAGCCGGTGGAGTCGATCACCGTGCGCGTCAAGCGGTCCATCCTCAGCGAGGTGCACGACGCGCTCGGCCGACTCCTGGCGCGGTCGAAGGGTTTCCCGCGAGGCGGCGGCCGCTGAAGTAGAATAAAGCGCCCGAAGGAGGGTCCGATGGCACGCATCCGCGTCCTGAGCCCCGTCGGCGTCGAGTCCAGCGAGACGGTCACCGTTCCCGCGCTCCCGCCGGACCTCGCGAACCGCACCGTGGGCTTCCTCGACAATACCAAGCCCAACTTCGACCGCCTCGCCGGCGAGATGGGCCAGCTGCTGCGCGAGCGCTACGGCGTCAAAGCGATCGTCCACCGCCGGAAAGCGAACGCGTCCACGGCCGCGTCGTCCGAGCTGATCGCCGAGCTGGCGAAGGCGTGCGACGTGGTCTTCGCCGGCTCCGCCGACTGAGGGTCGTGCACGTCGTGGAGTCTCCACGANGCCCTTGAGCTGGCCAAGGTCGGCACGCCGCCCGGACTGATCGCCACCACCGCCTTTCAGGGGCTGGCCGTACGCCAACTCGCCGCCCGCGGCGTGTCCGGGCTGCCGCTGCTGGTGATCGAGCACCCGCTCGGCGGCGAGCGCGCCGAAGGGGTCGCTCGCCGGGCTCAGCAGGCCCTAGAACAACTCACGAGTCTCCTCGGGCGTCGCTGATGACGGCGGGTGCCCGGGAGCTCGAGGTCGAGGACGCGCCGGAGGCCCTTCTCGAGGCTTTCGTCGAGCGCGAGTGGTGCGACGGGCTGCCGATCGTGCCCCCCACCGAGGATCGCGTCCGGACGATGCTGGGCGGCGCCGACGGGCGGTTCTCGCTGGGCGCGATGCCTCCCCTCTGGCGGGAAGCCAGNCTCGAGACGCTGGCGATCAACGCGGTGATGGCGGGGTGCCGGCCGGAGTACTTCCCCGTGATCGTCGCCGCGGTGGANGCGATGCTGGACCCCGCCTTCAACCTCTACGGGGTGCAGGCCACGACGCATCCGGTCGCGCCGCTGACCATCGTCAACGGTCCCTACGCGCGCGAGATCGGCCTCCACGGCGGCAGCGGNTGCTTCGGCCCCGGCTTCCGCGTCAATGCCACCATCGGCCGGGCCATCCGCCTGATCCTCATGAATGTCGGGGGCGGCTGGCCGGGCCGGCACGACATGGCGACGCAGGGCAGCCCCGCCAAGTTCAGCTACTGCCTCGCCGAGAACGAGGCGGCCTCGCCGTGGGGCCCGCTGCACGAGNGGGATGTCGTGACCGTGTACGGCGGCGAGGCGCCGCACAACATCAACGATCACGGCTCGACCACCGCCTCCGGCATCCTCACCACCGTCGCCCACACCGCGGTTACCCTCGGCTCCAATGTCGGCTGGTATTTCTCCCAGAGTCAGCTCCTGCTCGTCCTGGGGCCCGAGCACGCTCAGACCATCGCCACTGACGGTCTGACGCGCGCGGACGTGCAGCGGTTCGTCTACGAACACGCGCGGCTGCCACTGCGGACGCTCAAGCTGGGCGGCATGTGGGGCATGCAGGACTGGCCCGCCTGGATGACGGCGTTGCGCGACGACGACGCGCTGCCCCCGCGCGTGCCGTCGCCCGAGGACGTCTTCGTCGTCGTGGCCGGCGGGCCCGGCAAGCACTCGAGCGTCGTGCCCAACTGCTGCTTCAGCCGCGCCGCCTCGCGTCCGATCCGCCTCCCGGGCCGGGGAGCGTGAGGGCGACCACGGCCGAACGCGGGCGGCCAGGGTGCACGAGGCGCCAGGATCTACCGGGACTGATCCACGAGCAGGAGCACGATCGNGGTGAGGAGCAGAGCGGCGCCGGTGATTCCAGTGCCGCTGAGCCGCTCCCCGAAGATGANCACGCCCAGCAGGGTCGCCGTGAGCGGCTCGAGCAGGGTGACGACCCCGGCCACCGACGCCGGCACCCGGCGGAGGCCGACCGAGTAGAGCGCATAGGCACCGGCCGTGGCCACGGCGCCCAAGTACAGCAGCCAGGGCCAGCCCCGCGCGACCTGGGCGACCGGCGCGTCGGTCCACGCGAGCAGCGGGAGCGTGAAGAGCGCCGCGGCCGTAAAGGTCACGGCCGTCAGCGGGAGGGGAGCCGTACGCGCNAGACTGGCCTTGGCGGTGACGACGTAGAGCGCGTAGGCCACTCCCGCCCCCAGGGCGAGCAGGGTCCCGGCGAGAAAACGGGGCGCGGGGCCGGCCGGAACCGGGTCGGCGATCAGCAGGGCGGTGCCGAGCACGCCGAGGACGAGGGCCAGCGCGACCCGCCCGGTAAGGTGCTCGCCCAGGAGACCGACGGCCAGCGCCGCGATGATGACGGGCGCCGAGCAGATGGAGATGAGCGCGGCCAGCACGATCCCCGTCATCGTCACCGCGGTGAAGTAGGTCGCCTGGTAGGCGGCCATGCACGCGGCCATCGCCAGACAGCGGGGGAGATCGCCCCGGGCGATGGCCAGCGGGCCCGCGATGATCCGCGCGCCCAGGAGGAGCAGCACGGCGGCCACGGCGAGGCGCACGGTGCCGATGAGCAGCGGCTGGGCGGCGGCCCGGTCGACGAGGACGGCGGTGACCGAGCCGGTGGTGCCCCAGGAGACGGCCGCCAGAGCGATCAGCAGAAGGCCCTGCAGCACGTCGGGGCATTATAGCGGAGGGTGGGGACATGCCGCAGCCGAGCACGATCGACCCGAAGACGCTCGAGGAGCGGCAGCGCGGCACGCTGGCGGCGTTCCTGGGCGTGCGCTTCGTCGAGGTCAGCCCGGAGCGCGTCGTGGCGGAGTTGAGCATCCGCGACGACTTGAGAACGTTGGGCGGGGCGTTGCACGGGGGCACGATCATGGCATTCGCCGACACGGTGGGCGCCACCGCAACGTTCATCAATCTCCCAGCCGGGGCCTCGACCACCACGATCGAGTCGAAGACCAACTTCTTCGCCGCTGGCCGTGAGGGCCGGGTGCGGGCAGAGGCGACGCCGCTGCACCGCGGGCGGCGCACGATGGTCTGGCAGACGCGCATCACCGACGAGTCCGGGCGTCTGCTGGCCATGACCGTCCAGACTCAGATGGTGCTCACCCCGTGATCTGGCACGATCTGGCCCACGACTATCACGCGGCGATGACGACGCAGCCCATGATCGGCCCGCCCTGCATCGAGAACGTCTGGACGATCGGGGAGCGCCCCTTCAACATCCAACGGCTCGTGCTCGGCACGCACCTCGGCACCCACGTGGACGCCCCCTTCCACTTCATCAAGGGCGGGCGGACCATCGACACCTACGCCCTCGGCGAGCTAGGCGGTCCCGGCCTGGTGCTGCCCGTCCACGCGGGCGCGAGCCAGCCGATCACCGTCCGCCATCTCGAAGCCCCCGGCCTCACCGTCGAGCGCGGCGACATCGTGCTGCTGGCGACGGGCTGGGACCGCAAGTTTTCGACGCCGGACTACCACACGCACCCCTATCTCAGCGATGAGGCCGCGGCCTGGCTGGTCGAGCGCGGTGTTCGGATGGTGGGCGTCGACTTCTTCTCCGCGGATTTGCCGGTGCCCCTGCGGCCGCCCGGCTTCGACTGGCCGGTGCACCACCGGCTGCTGGGGGCGGGCGTCCTCATCGCGGAGAACCTGGCGAACCTCACCCGCATCGGGGGGCGGCGCCTGAGCATCGGCGCGTTCCCACTCAAGATCCGGGGGGGCGATGGCGCGCCCGCGCGCATCTTCGGACTGGAGGAACGATGATGGTACCACCCTCGCACTGCACGGGAGCTCGCCCATGAAAGTCGGGTTCATCGGAACGGGAACCATGGGACAGCCGATGGTGAACAACTTGCTGAAGAAGGGCTTCGCCGTCGTCGGCTACGACGTGGCCCCGGCGGCCCTGGAGGCCGCGCTCCGGCTGGGCGCCGCCCCCGCGGGCTCGGCGGCGGAGGCCGCCAAGCAGGGCGACCTGGTCATCACCATGCTGCCCTCATCGGCCCACGTCGAGAGCGCGTACCTCGGCCCCGGGGGTGTCCTGGAGGGCGTGGCGCGGGGCCGGATCTGCGTCGACATGTCCACGATCGACCCGGGCACCTCGCGGCGCGTGGCCGCCCGGCTGCGCGAGCGGGGCGTACGCTTTCTCGATGCGCCGGTGTCCGGCGCGGTGCCGCGGGCCGTCGAGGGCACGCTCACGATCATGGTCGGCGGCGACGCCCGGGATCTGGAGGAGGCGAGGCCCGCGCTGGCGGCCATGGGGACCAACGTCATCCACGTGGGGGACGTGGGCGCGGGGGAGGTCGCCAAGCTCTGCAACAACCTCATCGCCGGCGTGGCGATGGTGGCGGTGAGCGAGGCTTTCCGGATCGCCGAAGGCTTCGGCGTCGATCCGAAGATCCTCACCCAGGTGATTTCGAAGTCCTCCGGCAGCACCTGGGTGATGGAGCACGGCCATCCGGTGCCGGGCATCGTGGAGAAGGCGGCCTCCAGCCGCGACTACGCGCCCGGGTTCATGACGGATCTGATGGCGAAGGATCTGGGGCTCGCCGTGAACGCCGCTCGCGAGCTCCGCATTCCTGTCGCGGTGGCGCCGGCGGCCCAGCAGCTTCTCCGCCTGGCCTCGTCGCACGGCTTCGGGCGCAAGGACTTCTCGTCAGTCTATCGGTTCCTCGAGCCGTCGAGTCGGGAGGCTCCCGTCTAGCCTCGGAGGGAGGCTTCGCCCCTCTTCCGAAATCCATAGTCGGAGGGGGCCGCCCGGCCCCCTCCGAACCTCCCCACAGGTCGATGGCCCGCGCTCGAGCCGGCGCTCGAAATTCGCGTGCTATACTACGCGGGCGTTTCGGGCGAGAGGAGATCGGCCGTGAGTCTCTACATCATGCTCAGCACGCTCTCGGAATCGGGCCGGCGGGTCCTTCGCGAGCGACCCGGCTGGATCCGCAAGGTCAATGCCGACGTCAAGCGCATGGGCGCCCGCGTGCTCGCCCAGTACGCCGTGCTCGGNCCCTACGACTTCGTCACCGTCATCGAGGCGCCGGACAACGCCACCATCTCGCGCGTGTCGGTCGAACTGGGCGCGCGGGGCGGCGTGGCCGGCATGACCATGGCCGCCATCCCCCTCGAGGAGTTCATCAGCCGGCTCGAGCACAACGGGAAGGCCGGGGCTCGGAAGAAGCGATGAGGATCCTCAAGATCATGCCCGAGAAGTGCACCGGCTGCTTGCGGTGCGAGATCGCCTGCTCGTACATGCAGACGGGGACGTTCCAGCCAGCGAAGTCGGTCATCCGCGTCTCCCCCTTCGAGGGCCACACCTCCTACGCGCCCTACACGTGCCCGCAGTGCGCCGAGGGGTGGTGCATGACGGCGTGCCCGGTGGGGGCCATCACGATCAACGCGGCGGGCGCCAAGGACGTGCTCGACGACACCTGCGTCGGCTGCAAGCTCTGCACCATCGCCTGCCCCTACGGGACAATGTTCTACGATCCCGACACGCGGAAGGCGTTCAAGTGCAACCTGTGCGGCGGCGATCCCGCCTGCGCTCAGGCCTGTCCCACCGCCGCCATCACTTACGACGACGTCCCGACCGTCGACTGGCTCGGAGATTTCGCCGCCGAGCGGACGACGCGCCTGCTGGCGGGAGTCCGGTGATGCCGGCGCGCCATCTGATCATCGGCGGCGGCACGGCGGGCATGAACGCCATGCGCACGATCCGCGAAGAGGAGAAGGAGCGGTCGGAGCTCACCCTCGTCAGCGCCGAGAAGCCGTACTCCCGGATGGTGCTGCCGTATTATCTGGACCGCTCGATCGCCGAGTCGCACGTCTTCACGGCCACGGCGGGGGTGCTGGCCGAGTGGGGGGTGAAGGCCCATCTCGGCCGGCGGGCGGCGAGCCTCGATACCAAGGCCAACGTCTGCACGCTCGACGACGGGACCACGATCGCGTACGACGACTGCCTGATCGCCACGGGCTCTTCCCCGGTCAAGGCGCCGGTGCCCGGCGCCGACGGACGGGGCGTGCACTCGTTCTGGACGCTCGACGAGTGCCGCCAGCTCATCGCCGACACCAGGCCGGGGAGCCATGTCGTCATGGTGGGCGCCGGCTTCATCGCCTTCACCATCCTCAACTCGATCCTGGCCCGGGGCGCCACGCTCACCATCGTCGAGATCGCGCCGCGGATCCTGCCGCGCATGATCGATGCCACCGGCGCCGACGTGGTGGAGGCGTGGCTCCGGAAACACGGGGTGACCATCCGCACCGACGCCCGGCTCGCCCACATCGAGGATGTCCCCGGCGCCCGCGGCTCCAAGACAATCCGGAAGCGGCTCCGGTTCGCCAAAGGCGCCGACATCGTCGCTGACGTGGTGATCATGGCCACGGGCATCAGGGCGAATCTCGAATGGCTGAAGGGCGCGGGTCTCCGGATCGACCAGGGCATCGTCGTGGACGACCATCTCCGTTCGACCGTTCCCAACGTCTATGCCGCCGGTGACGTCGCCGAGGGGCGTGAGCTGATCTCGGGCGCCAGTGTGGTCCACGCCATCGAGCCGACGGCGCAGGAGCACGGGCGGGTGGTCGGCGCCAACATGGCGGGGCGCCAGGTCCCCTACCGCGGGAGCCTCTCCATGAACATCGTCGAGGTCTGCCACCTCGACATCGCGTCGTTCGGCGCCTGGGACGACCCCAAGGCCGAGGCGGTGACGGGGCTCAAGTCGGATCGGTCCGCCTATCGCAAACTCCTGTGGACGGGCGACCGGCTGACCGGCGCCATCATCGTGGGCCTCTCGAGCGCCATCTGGACGACGAACGACATCGGTATGCTCAAGGGCCTCGTGCATTCCCAGGTCTCGCTCGCGCGCTTCAAGGACTACCTCCGGAAGAACCCATTCGACATCAAGCCGGCCTACATCGCCTCGAAGGTGACGAGCAAGCTGCTCCCTCAGACCGTGCTGGGGCGTCCGTCCAAAGCGCCCGGCACGACTCCGGTGGCCGTATGAGCCCCCCGACCCTCGCCGCGTCGGCGACCAAGACGAAGTCGGCCCCTGCGCGCCCCGGCGCCTACGCCGGCCGTCTCCTCCGCGTCGATCTCACGCGCAAGAAGTGCTGGGCCGAGCCCTGGAGCCCGGACGAGATGCGTGACCTGCTCGGCGGCGTCGGGCTGGGAGCGCTGATCCTCTACCGGGAGACCGCCACGCGCGGCGGCAAGGGCAACGTCGCCTGGGACCATCCCGACAACCGGCTCGTGCTCGCCACCGGTCCGCTGGCGGGCCTGCCGGTGTGGGGGACGGGCGCGCTCACGGTCGTCACCATCGGGGCCCAGACCAACGGCCCCACGTCCACCCAGGCCAACGGGTTCTTCGGGACGAACCTCAAGTACTCCGGGTACGACGCGATCATCGTGCAGGGGCGGTCGAAGGACTGGGCCTATCTCTACATCGACGACGACGTCGTCGAGCTGCGCGATGCGAAGTTCCTGCTGGGCAAGGACACCTGGGAGACGCAGGAGGCGCTCGGCGCCGCCCACGGGCTCTCCGGCCATCAGCTGTCCGTGTATGCCATCGGCCCGGCCGGCGAGAACCTGGTGCGCTTCGCGGCCATCCACGGCGACTATGGCCACGTCGCCTCGAAGAACGGGTGCGGCGCGGTCATGGGTAAGAAAAAGCTCAAGGCGGTGGCCATCGTGAAGGGGACGCAGGCCCTCACGGCCGCCGATTACCGCGGCGTGATCCAGGCCGCCGATGACATCGCCCACGACCTCCGCACCGACCCCTCGGCGAAGTCGCTGTACGAGTACGGCACCCTGCCGGGCGTCGTCAACCTCTCCAAGCTCGGCATGCTGCCCATCAAGAACTACACGACCAACGTGCCCTACGACGACACGTCGACCTGGGAAGCCCCCAAGCTGCGGGAGGGCTTCGACCACCGCGGNCACCAGTGCAACGCCTGCGGCATGCACCACTGCCATATGCAGGTGATCCGCGGCGGCGAGCACAAGGGGAAGGTCGTCGATGAGCCGGAGTACGAAGGGTGGTCGGGCTGCGGCTGGCAGATCGGCGCGCGGGACAAGGAAGGGATCTCCTGGCTCAACACCGAGTGCGATCGTGCCTGCGTGGACGTCAACGAGTTCGGCTGGGTCTGCGGCTGGGTGATGGAGTGCCAGGAGAAGGGCTACATCACCAAGCAGCAGCTGGGCTTCGAGCTCCGCTGGGGCGACATCAAGGGCGCCCACCGGCTGCTGCGGATGATCTCGCACCGCGAGGGGCTCGGCGACCTGCTGGCCGAGGGCGTGAAGATCGCCGCCGAGCGCCTGGGCGGCCGGGCCAAGGAGTGCGCGATCTACACNCTGCTGGGCGCCTCGCCGCGGGGCCACGATCACCGCGGGCGCTGGGACGAGATGCTCGACACCTGCACGGCCGGCACCGGAACCCTGGAAAGCGGCGTCCCCGTCCACGTGGCCGAGCTGGGGCTGCCCACGCGCATCACCCCCTTCGACGGCGAGGCGGTGTCCCGGCAGGTCGCCGGCATCCTCGGGCGTCGCCACTTCGAAGACTCGCTGGGCATCTGCATCTTCACCGCACGCACGCGCATGGAGAACCTCTGTCGAGCGCTCTCGGCGGCCACCGGCTGGTACTACACCCTGGACGAGGCGATGAGGTTCGGGCGGCGCACCGCCGCGATCCTACGATCGGTGCGGCTCCGCTGTGGCATCGGCCCGAAGCTCGAGCGGCCGTCGGCCCGCTACGGCTCCACGCCGCACGACGGCCCGGCCAAGGGGCAGGCCGTCAGCGAGCAGTGGGAGAAGATGGTCGACACCTGGTACGTGCAGGTGGGCTACGACCGCAAGACCGGCAAGCCCCTCCCCAAGACGCTCAAGGATCTGCGGCTCGACTGGCTGGCCCGGGACCTCTGGGGGGCCAAGAAGTAGCGCCGCCGCGGTGGCCGGTCGGCGCGCGCTGGCTTCAGCCGCGCCGGCCGCGCGTCGCCACGCGGACGATGCAGTGGGCGAAGCGGGCGAAGGGGTCGAAGCCGAGCACCGCCGGCGCGTTCGCCACGAAGTATTTCGACCGGGATTATTAAGAATGGTTTTACGGCCATACATGCGTGTCAATAGGCTGAATACGCCTTGACCCACTGCGCAACCGTGTGTTATGTGTCGGCGGGCTTACGATCCAAACTGAGCCCTCTCCGCATGGGGGTTTCATGGCGCAAGTCGTTGGATTTATTGGTCTTGGCATTATGGGCCGCCCCATGGCCAGAAGACTGGTATCGGCGGGTTACCCCCTGGTAGTCTACAACCGAAGCCGGGGGTCGGTAGACGAACTGGTTGCGGCCGGAGCCAAGGCCGCCGCATCGCCCAGGGACGTGGCCGGCCGGTGCGATGTCCTCGTCACCATGCTTCCGAACTCCCCCGACGTCGAGNTGGTCGCGCTCGGCAGAGACGGGATCATCGAGGGCGTGCGCTCGGGGCTGATCTTCGTGGACATGTCCACGATCTCGCCCATCGTGTCGCAGAAGGTCGGCAAGGCGCTCGAGGCCAAGGGCGTCAGGATGCTGGATGCCCCCGTCTCCGGGGGTGAGAAGGGCGCGATCGAGGGCGCGCTCTCCATCATGGTGGGCGGCGACAAGGCCATCTTCGAGTCGGTGCTGCCGATCTTCCAGGCGATGGGCAAGACGATCACGCACCTGGGGCCGCTCGGGTCCGGCGGCTTCACCAAGCTGGCCAACCAGATCATCGTCGCCATCAACCTGACCGCGCTCGGGGAGGCCCTGACGCTCGCCAAGAAGGCCGGCCTCGACCGTGAGCTGACGCTCAAGGCGCTCGCGGGCGGACTGGCGGGGTCGAAGTGCCTCGACCAGAAGGCGCCCAACTACATCGCCAGCAGCTACAAGCCCGGCTTCAAGATCGACCTGCACTACAAGGATCTCGGCCTCATCATGGAGGCCGCGCGCGCGCTCGGCGTGCCGCTTCCCGCGACGGCCGTCGTGCAGGAGTTGTTCAACGCGTTGCGGGTCAAGGGACGTGGCGGCCTCGACCACTCCGCCGTGATCACCCTGCTGGAAGACCTCGCGGGCGCTTCCGCGTGAGGGCGACGGTCGACCGCGTCGGGATCGATTCCCACGGGCGTTCGACCAAGGTCCAGATCCGGCGCGTCCGCAAGGGCGATCTCTCCAAGGTCCGCGACGTCATCGAGCAGACCTTCAGCGATTTCCTCGAGCGCCAGCTGGGGACGCGCCCGCGGCAACCGTTCGGTGGCGCCCAGTACGTCCACCACCGCTGGCTCATGGAGCCCTGGGGCTGCTTCGTCGCCGAGGAGGATCAGTCCAAGATCGTCGGGGCGGGGCTGGGCGTGACGTGGGGCGCCGTCGGCGTGATCGGGCCCATCGCGGTGCTCACGAACTATCAGAACCAGAAGATCGGCCAGCAGCTCATCCAGGCGGTCGAGGACTTCTTCGAGGAGAACAAGGTCGCCTTGCACGGTTGCGTCACCTATCCGACGAGCGCGAAGCATCTCGCCATCTATCACAAGTTCGGCTACCGGCCGAAGGGTCTGATGGTGGTGATGAGCCGGGTGCTCGAGCGGCGCGACAGCCGGAGCGCGGCGCCCCGCTCGCCGAAGGGGCCGCTGGCNGCGCGTCGCTTCTCCACGCTGGAGGAGACGAAAAAGAAGGCGGCGCTCGCGCGATTCCACCGGATCACCAACGCCGTGTGCCGGGGCCTCGACCTGGCCAAGGAGGTCGAGATCGTCGATGGCCTCGCGCTGGGGGACACTCTGCTGCTGGAGCGCGGCCGCGATCTGGTGGGCTTTGCGATCTATCACACGCCCGGCGTGAGCGAGGCGCCCGCGGGCACCCTCTACGTCAAGTACCTCGCCATCGATCCACAGCAGAAGCGGGTGGAGTACCTCGAGCAGTTCATCGCGGCGCTCGAGGATCTCGGCCACGAGCTGGGCATCCAGCGGGTCATCCTGCCTGCCTATACGACCTACTGGACGGCCTACAGCACCTTGCTCCGCGGGGGGTATCAGGTCGACTTCACGATGGTCCGCATGCAGCGCGGCAAGCAGGAGGGGTACGAGGACCCCACCCACCTGGTGCTCGACGACTGGCGTTGACGTCCCGCTGGCTTACCCTCATCGCCGGCGCCCTGCTCCTGAGCCTGGGGGCGGCCGCCTCCGCTCACTCGCTCCTGCTCGATTCGTCGCCCGCTGCCGGCGCCGTGGTCGCGCCGCCGGCCCGCGTCAGCCTCAGGTTCAACAACCGGATCGAGAAGCGCCTCTCGCGTATCCGCCTCGTCGACCCGCGTGGTGAGGCGCGCGTGCTGGCGACGCTGCCCGACGGGCCCTCCGAGCAGCTGGAGGCGGAGGCGCCGACCCTGGGGCCGGGAGCGTACCGCCTGGAGTGGTCCGTGCTCTCTACCGATGGCCATCTGGTGAGCGGCGCCTTCCCCTTCCGGATCAGGCCGTAGCGCATCACGATGGCGGGCTTCCTGGACGTGCTCCTGCGGGGGTTGCTGCTGACGTGCGTCAGCGTGGCCGTCGGCGGCATCGCCTGGCTTCGCCTGGTCCTCCGGGCGGAGCCTTACGCGAAGCCCGACGCCGCCACGTTCGCCTCGCTCCGCGTGGTCTCGATCGCGGCGTGGCTCGCAGCGGCCGTGCAGGGCGCGATCGTGCTGCTGCTCCTCGGGGATCTCGCCGCCAGGACCGGCGGGCTCCAGCTGGGGCTCTACTTAGAAACGACCTTCGCGCGCATCGCGCTGGGGCGCATCGTCCTCGGCGTGGTNCTGGGCCTGGTGGCGGCGAGACTGGCGCACCGCGCCGCGGGGCGGCGGGCCTGGGCGGCGCTGGCGGCGCTNGGCCTGTCCCTCGTCGTCTCGTCGGCGGCGCTGAGCCACGCCGTCGCCCGCGTGAGCGATCGCGCGCTCCTCTTCGCAATCGACGCCGCCCACCAGCTCGCCGTCGCGGTCTGGGTGGGTGGTCTCGCCCACCTCACGCTCCACGCGGTGCGGGGCCGGGACGAGGCGGACCCTCGCGACGGCGTGGTGGCGCGCCGCTTTTCGTCGATGGCGCTCGGCGCCGTGGCCGCGCTCACGGCGACGGGGGCCACGCTGACGGTGATGTACGTGGGCGATCTCGCGGCTCTGGTGGGCACCGCGTACGGGGTGATGATCCTCAGCAAGGTCGTGCTGCTCGGGGCCGCCCTGGTGCTCGCCTACGCCAACTTCCGTCTGGTGCGTCGGGCCGCCGCGGCGTCGACCGCGCGCCTGGCGCGCTTCGTGGAGGTGGAGCTCGGGCTTGGCGTCACCGTCCTCTTCGCCGCGGCGTCCCTCACCTCGCTGCCGCCGGCGGTGGACGTGCGGGCCGACCGGGCGACCGTCGCCGAGGTCGCCTCGCGGTTCGCGCCCGCGCCGCCGCGCCTGGCCAGCCCCCCGATCGACGAGCTGCTACGTACTGCCGATCCGCTCATGGCGCCGCCGGGGGAGCGCAAGCCCATCGAGCGCGCGTGGTCGGAGTACAACCACCACTGGGCGGGACTGTTCGTGCTGGCCATGGGGTCGCTCGCGGTGCTCGAGCGCCTCGGCCTGCGNGGGGGGCGCCACTGGCCGCTCGCGCTGCTGGGGTTGGCGACCTTCCTTTTCATCCGCAACGATCCCCGGGCCTGGCCGCTCGGCCCCGCGGGCTTCTGGGAAAGCATGACACTGCCGGACGTGCTGCAGCACCGCGCGTTCGTGCTGCTGATCGTCGCCTTCGGCGTCTTCGAGTGGATGGTGCGCACCGGGCGCCTGCGTCCTCGGCCCTGGAGCTACGTCTTTCCGCTCCTCTGCGCCGTCGGCGGCGGGCTCCTCCTCACGCACTCCCACGCGATGTTCAGCCTGAAGGATGAGTTCCTCACTGAAGTGACGCACGCGCCGCTGGGGACCCTTGGAGCCTTCGCCGGCTGGGCGCGCTGGCTGGAGGTCCGACTGCCCGAGGCCGGCGAGACACCGGGCTGGCTCTGGCGCGCCTGCCTCGTCGGCGTTGGATTGCTCCTGCTGTTCTATCGCGAGAGCTGAGGGGCATAATGGCGCCATGCTGACCGGTCGCGCGACGAACGCCGGGACCGAGCGGTACGCCGCCCGCTGTGCACCGAGCGTCCCCGTCGAGCATTTTCGGCCCTTCGGGCCCCTGGGGCTGCCCTCGAGCCTCGGCCTCGGCACCTATCTGGGAGCCGAGGACGCCGCGACCGACGCCCTCTACCGGCGCGCGATCACGCGGGCGGTGGAGCGCGGCTTCAACGTCATCGACACCGCGGTGAACTACCGCCACCAGCGGAGCGAGCGCGCCGTCGGCGCCACCCTCGGCGACCTCGTCGGCCGTGGCACCCTCCAGCGTGACGAGGTGGTCGTGGCCACCAAGGGCGGCTACATTCCGCTCGACGCCGAGTCCACGCTCGACCCGCGCACGTACTTCACCGAAACCTATCTCCGGCCGGGCATCATTCGCCCCGACGATGTGGTGGCCGGTGCCCACTGCATGACGCCGCGGTACCTCCAGGATCAGCTCGGCCGCAGCNGCGCGAACCTCGGCCTGGAGACCGTCGACGTCTATTACCTGCATAACCCGGAGACCCAGCTCCAGGAGGTCGAGCGCGAGGAGTTCCTGACCCGGATTCGCGACGCCTTCCAGGCCCTCGAGCAGGCCGCCCGGGAAGGGAAGATCGGCTGCTACGGCACGGCGACGTGGAATGGCTACCGCCAGCCACCTGACGCGCCGGACTATCTGTCGCTCGAGGAGTTGGTGACCGCCGCCCGCGCCGTCGGCGGCCCCGACCATCACTTCAAGGTGATTCAACTCCCTTACAACCTCGCCATGCCCGAAGCGTTCACCCGCGCCAACCAGCGCGTGGGGACCCAGACGGTGACGACCGTGGAGGCCGCGCGCCGTCTCGGCGTCTACGTGATGGCCTCGGCGTCGGTGTACCAGGGCCAGCTCACGCGGAACCTGCCCCCGGTCGTGGCCCAGTACCTGCCAGGCTTCACCACGGACGCGCAGCGCGCGCTCCAGTTCGTACGCTCCACGCCCGGGATCGGCACGGCGCTGGTCGGAATGAAATCGGTCGCCCACGTGGAGGAAAACGCGGCCGTGGCCGCCACGTCGCCGATGCCCTGGAAGCAATTCGGGCGCCTGTTCACCCAGGCCTGATCCGATGCGCGGGCCTCGGCACCTTGCAGAGCCGCCGGCCCTCGGGTACGGTGTGCGGGTGATCACGATTGACCCCGACGTCGTCGGCCAGCTCACGGCGTGCGACGCGACCCTCGAGCTTGCTCCTTCGCCCGCGACGCCGGCCGGCCCCGGTGCTGCCCAACCACCGCCTCCGTGTCCTTGACGGCCGCGCGCCCCGGGTCACGGCATTCATCCGCTAAAGGAGGGACCGAACGTGGTGCGACGGATTCATCACGTGGGAATCGTGGTGAAGCGTCTCCCGGAGGCCTATAGGTTCTATCGCGATACGCTGGGGCTTCCGCTGCTCAGGAAGGCGGACCTCCCGGATCAGGGCGTGCGCGCGGCCCTGCTGGGCGCCGGCGAGTGCGAGATCGAACTGCTGGAGCCGCTCGATGGATCGAGCGGCGTCGGGCGGTATCTCGCGCGCCACGGCGAGGGCCTCCACCACCTCTGCTTCGACACCCCCGACGTCGAGGCCGCGCTCGCCGGGCTCAAGCACCGCGGCGTCGAGCTGATCGACACGGCGCCGCGCCCGGGCCTGGCCGGTCGCATCGCCTTCCTGCACCCGCGGGCGTGCGCCGGCGTGCTGGTGGAACTGGCCACGCCGGCCGAGGACGCGGGGGACGCGCGCCCATCGCCGCTCCAGCTCAAGCGCTTGGTGATCGGAGCCAGCGAGCCGAAGCGCACCGCCGACATCTTCCAGACGCTCTTCGCGCTGTCGGAGGTGGCGATGAACGGCGGGCCCCGCACCATGCTGGGCGTGGGCCAGGGCGCGCTGCTGGTCGTGCCGGCCGACGAGGTGGGCGGGACGGAGGGGATGGTGGCGCTGTCGTTCGTCGCCGAGGAGTTCGCCGCTCTGACCGAGGCCTGCGACCGGGCCCGCGTGAAGTTCCTCCGGGGGACGGGCGAGGTGACCATCGAGCCGGTGTCCAGTCACGGCGTGCATCTGCACATCAGCCGCTACCGCTTCCCCTAGGTCATCGGAGGGGCCTCGACGGCCCCCTCCGAAGCCTCCCCCTAGCAAAGATTGCGCGGGCGAAGCCCGCGCTCGACCAGTGTTTACTCCGACGCGCCCGTAGCGGACCGGGAAGATCTCGCGGCATTCGAGCGCCGGCTTCGCCGGCGCAATCGATTCCTGGGGGGAGGTTTCGGAAGGGGGGCGGAGCCCCCCTCCGAGGCTAAAGCGCCTCCGGCCCGGCGGCGATCCTCTCCAGGTCGGCGCGCGTGTAAGAGCCGAGGCTGCGGAAGTCCAGCTCCGCGTAGTTCTTGATCCAGCGCATGGCGATCTTCATCGCCTTGCGGTAGCGCGCCTGGCCCGGCGCATCCGGCTTCGCGCGCGCCAGGATGTCCTCGACCTCCTCCTGGAGCAGTCGCTTGACCAGCGCGACGTCGTGGACGTCGGCCGGGCCCTCGGTCGGGGGCACCCGGTGACGAATGCGCTGGGCGATCTGGGCCACGGACATGCGGCCGGTGGCCAGGTCTTCCATCAACGCGGGGTGGACGCCGGGCCTGCCGGCGAGGCTGTCGATGCTCTTGGCGCCGCGGCCGTTGAGCCAGCCCTCCACGTACTCGATGAGCATCCGGCAGTTGCGGCGCGTCCCCTCGACGGTGATCGGCCCCTGGGGGACGTCGATCCGCACGGGGTAGTTGTCGGGGTTCGCCATCTCCGGTGTCGGCTTCCAGCCTGACGCGATGAGCTTCTTGAAGGGGTCGGCGGCGGTCTTCATGTGGAAGATGTGCGCGACCCAGGCGCGGATGAAGCCCTGGCGGGCCTCCCACTCCTTGTCGGCGCGGATGGCCTCGGCGGCGACGCGGTTGACCTCCGGATCGGAACTGGGCAGGGCGGTGGCCATGCCGCCGATGGGCGCGGCGCCGCGCTTGAGGCAGATGGCAACGAGGCGTCGGAAGATGTCGGCGAGGAACGGCGTGGTCTTGATGTCCACGCCGAAGCGATCGGGCCACACCGACTTGGGATTCGTCATGACGTACTCGAAGATACTGGCCTTGAGATCCCAGCGGGCGGCGTTGAGCCCCGCCGCGTAGGGCCCCAGCTCGTACAGCATCTGCTCCATCTCGTACACGCACGGCAGCGCTTCGACGAGGACGACCGCCCGGATGGTCGCGCNCTCGAGCCACGGCAGCCGCTCGCGGCTGGCGTCGAAGAGATCGCGATAGAGGNGCGCCTCGGGCGCGAACTCGAGCTTCGGCAGGTAGAAGTAGATGCCCTGGCCCCGCTCGGCCTGCGCGCGGCCGGCATAGAAGAGCGTCAGCGCGGTGCCGAGGATGGCGGCGTTCACGGGCGCGCCGTCGATCGTCACGTCCGGCTCCTCGAGGTGGAGGCCGCGCTCGCGGTGCATGAAGAAGGGCAGCTCGCCCTCGACGATCTTGTACTCCTTGTTCCGTTCCCGGTCGANGTAGTGCAGCTCGCGATGAATGGCGGCACTCCGATTNTGGGCCGCCCGGACCGTGTCGATGAGGCGATGGCCGCCCGAATCCTCGTCGTCGTCCAGGTCGCCCTCGGCGCGCTCGCCCTCCGGGCCGGGATTGAGCGCGTTGATGAACATGGGCGTGATGGAGCAGGGCCCCGAGATCTCGATACCGGGCTTCCTGAGGTCGTCCGGCACGGGCGGAACTTTCCAGTGGCCCGTGGTGGCGACGCTGGCCGGCGGATGGGTGGGCGGACGGCCCTGCCGAAGGGCCTGGTCGAGCGCTTCTGNCCGTCGGGCCAGGAGCTCGCGGATGCGCGGCGCGAACCGATCGTGGAGGCTCAGGAGGTAGTCGAGGAAGGCCGGCGTGAACAGTTCCGCCGCGCCCTCGACCCGCGCCCAGCGCGCGCGCGTCGTTGCCGAACCTGCCATGAATCGCTCCTTGGTTTAACCGATACCTTTTCGCATGGCGGCCAAGACCTGTCAATGGCAGAATGCGGGCGCCGCGGGGGGCGCGGCGAGGGAATGTCCCCAGGAGGTTCGCCATGGCCACCGTGCTGTTCGTGGTGAAGGCCACCATCACCAAGGATCGGGAGGAAGCGTTCAACCGCTGGTACAACGAGGAGCATATTCCGCAGTTTCTCCAGTTCAAGGGCGCGGTCAGCGCCCGGCGCTACCAGGCCATCATGGGAGAGGACCGGTACCAGTACATGGCCGTCTACGAGCTGCAGGACGAAGCGACGTTCCGGCGGCTCATGGAGTCGCCGCACTTCAAGCAGCTCAAGGCCGAGTACGATGCCGCGTTCGGTGCGGTGAGCGAGCGGGCGCGCTTCGCGTACATGCAGGTCTGGCCATAGTCCGACGCTTCCGCGGTCTCGGCCGCGGGCGCCGGACGCGGCGTACGCTCACGCGGGGCGGGGCCGGGCCCGCCTACCACCTGAACGAGGCCCTGGCGCGGTGGACGGGCGTGAAGATCGCGCCCATGTTCGGGCGCTGGGGCTACTTCGTGGGCCCGCGGCTCTTCGCCTGCTTTCCCGTGCGCGAGAAGGACCGGGACCTGTGGATCCGCCTGACCGCCGAGGACCAGGCGCGCGCACTCCGCGATCGCCGCGTCCGCCCGCACCGCCGCTTCGCCCGCCGCGGCTGGGTGGAGCTGATCATCGACGACCCCGCCCAGATGGACCTGGCGCTGCGCTGGCTGCGGCGCGCCTGGGCCGCCACCACGCGCGGCCCCGAGGAGGACGAGCCCGATGCCTGACGTGTTGACCGTGGTGGCGAGGATCTACCCGAAGCCGGGGTGCGAGGACCAGCTGGAGGCGATCCTGATCAAGCAGGCGGAGGCGGTCCGCAAGGCCGAGCCCGACTGCATCGTGTACCGGCCGCACCGGTCGGCCAAAGAGCCGGTCGTCTTCCTCTTCTACGAGCAGTACCGCTCGGCGGCGGCGTTCGAGTTCCATCGCACGGCGCCACACCTGGCCGCCTTTCAAGAGCAGCGTAAGGGACTGGTGGCCAGAGCCGTCGAGGTTGAGATCTACCGCTCGCTGACCGACTGATTGCGGGCGCGCCTCAGACGGACGTGGCGGCCTCGGCCCGGGCCTTGGCGTCGATCCGGTCGATCTTCACCAGCGGGACGAGGAACCACGCCAGCGCCGTCATCCCGGTCGAGATGAAGATGAGCGGCGTGTAACCGAGCCAGTCGTACAGGTAGCCGCCCACGATCTGCGAGCCTTGCACGCCGCCGTTGAACACCGACATCAGCAGGGCGAAGAACGTCGCTTCCACACGACGGGGGCAGCTCTTGGCCGCCAGGTCGAGGAAGGCGAGCTGCGTGATCATGCCGATGCAGCCGAAGGCGATGTCGATGACGAGGGCGGAGATCCAGTCCCGGTAGCCGAGGTAGGCCAGTGTGCCCGCGACGCCGATCCCGATCGCCAGGTTGATCAGGGTCCTGAGCGGCACCCGGCGCGAGAGCGGCGCATAGACGAACGCGCCCACGACGGCGGCGATGGCGGCCAGGGAGCCGAGCAAGCCGATGAAGTGCTGGCTGAACTTCAGGACGTCCGTCTGATAGTAGATGAGCGCGGGCCCGAACGAGGGGCTGAAGGTCCAGAAGAAGATGAAGCCGGCCACCACCCACACGTCCCGCTCCCGCAGGGCTCCGCGGATCGCCGTCAGCGTCTTGCGGAAGGCCTCGCGGTCGGCCGGTACCGGGCCCTCGGTGATGGCCAGGGCCGTCATGAGGAACGAGATCAGCGGGAAGCAGGCGGCGATAGCGAAGCCGGTGTGGAGGTCGCGCTTTTCGGCGAGATGACCGCCGAGGAGCCCGACCAAGACCGACGCGGTGTAGATCGCGGCCCACTGGACCGACTGGAAGGCGCCCGTGAGGCCACGCGGCCGCCCGTTCTCGACCATGAGCGCGTCGACCAGCACGTCCGTGAACGCCAGACCTAGCCCCATGATCGTGAAGAAGATCGCCAGCCGCCCGTAGGAATGATCCGCGACCAGCGCCAGGATGGCGCCGGCGCCCGCCGCCAGCGCAGAGGTGAGCAGCAGATAACTCTTCCGCCGCCGGCCCCAGAGCGGCACGAAGTCCGAGATGAGTCCATAGACAGGCTTGATCAGCCAGGGGATGGTTGTGATCGAGAAGAACACTGCCACGTCGCCGGCGGAGAACCCGCGGTCCTTGAGGACGATGGTGATCGTCTGGTTGGGCACGTACCACATGCCCTGGGCGAAGTAGACGATGGCGAACAGGAGGGCGAGGCGTCGAGCGTCNGGAGTCTGGAAGGGGTGCAGCCGTCGGAGGCGGTCGAGCATCCCGGGCGCAATGATACGTTATCCGTGATGTTCTCGGTGTGCCCTCACGACTGCCCTTCGGCGTGCTCGCTGGTCGTCACCGTAGAGGACGGGCGGCTGACCGAGGTCACCGGGAACCCCGACCGCCCGTTCACCCAGGGCGTGATCTGCGGCAAGGTGCGGGCCTACGCCGAGCGCGTCCATTCGCCGCTGCGCGTGCTCCATCCGTTGCGGCGTGTCGGCCCCAAGGGCGGGGGCACGCTCGAGCAGATCTCGTGGGACGCGGCCATCACCGAGATCGCCGCGCGCTGGCGGGCCATCATCGCCACCGATGGCGCCGAGGCGATCCTGCCGTTCTCCTACGCGGGCACGATGGGCCAGGTGCAGTACTACGCCGGCCATCCGCTCTTCCACGCGCTGGGGGCCAGCCAGCTCGATCGCACCATCTGCGTCTCGACCGCCTACGCGGGCTGGCGGGCCACGGTGGGCGCCGTCGACGGCAACGACTCCGAGCAGATGGTCGGCGCCGATCTCGTCGTGCTCTGGGGCCTGAACGCCGCCTACTCGACGATCAACGTGATGACGCTGGTCAAGCAGGCCCGCCAGCGCGGGGCCTGGGTCGTCGCGATCGATCCGTATCGCACGCCCACCGCCGAGCAGGCGGACGAGCACCTGATGGTCCACCCCGGGACCGACACGGCACTGGTCCTGGGCGTCATGCACGTCCTGATCAGCGAGGGCCGTGTCGATCGGAGCTATATCGCGCGGGCGACCGCCGGCTACGAGCGGCTGGCCGAGCACGTGAAAGCATACCCGCCGGAGCGCGTGGCCGACATCGTGGGCCTGCCGGCGGCGACGATCGTTGCCTTCGCGCGGCTCTACGGGGCGAGCCCTCGCTCGTTCATTCGCGTGGGCATCGGGCTGAGCCGCCACACCAACGGCGGGATGACCTGCCGGGCGATCGCCTGCCTGCCCGCGCTCACCGGCGCCTACGCCGATCCCCACGGCGGCGCGTTGCTGTCCTCGAGTGACGGCTTCGAGTTCGACTACTCGGTGCTGACCCGGCCCGATCTGACGCCGCCGGCCGCGCCGCGAGTGATCAACATGATCCACCTGGGCCGCGTGCTCACCGATCCCGCGCTCTCGCCGCCGGTCAGGTCGCTCTACGTCTACAACTCCAACCCGGCGGCGGTGTGCCCCAACCAGGCGCTCGTGCTCCGNGGGCTCGGGCGCGAGGACCTCTTCACGGTCGTCCACGAGCAGGTCATGACCGACACNGCCCGCTACGCCGACCTCGTGCTCCCGGCGACGATGTCCCTCGAGCACGAGGACCTCTACCGGTCGTACGGCCATTACCACCTGCAGCTGGCGCAACCCGTGCTCTCGCCACCGGGCGAGGCGAAGTCCAATTGGGAGGTCTTCGGGCTCCTGGCGCGGGCCCTGGGGGTGGCCGAGGATCACTACGCGAAGCCGGCCGAGCAGCTCATTCGCGAGCTGCTCGCGGCCGGCGGTCAATCGGTGCACGGGATCACGTACGAGCGGCTGCGCGAGGAGCACTCCGTCCGCCTCAACCTGCCGCGCCCGTACATGCTGTTCGCTGAGAGCGCGCCGACGCCCTCGGGCAAGATCGAGTTCTACTCCGAGCGCCTGGCGGCGCAGGGCCATCCGCCCCTGCCCACCTACGTCCCGCTGGTCGAGGGTCCCGACGACGTCGAGCGAGCCAGGTCATACCCGCTCCAGTGCATCGTGCCGCCGAACCGGTTCTTCCTGAACTCGTCGTTCAGCCAGTCTGCGCTGCTGCGCAGCCGGCAGAAGACGCCCATGGTGTTGATCGCCCCCGAAGACGCGGCGCGGCGCGG
>JGI25382J43887_10000001_pt1 | contig 59271 bp, 87 predicted proteins | sample GraSoi013_1_40cm_3_FD_43887 | JGI IMG/M metagenome (IMG submission 43887) | reverse complement strand
TGACTTTCGCAGAGATCGTTGCTCCAAGATGTCCGAGGTCTGCCGGATCGTTGCCTCCCTCGCAGGCTCAGGGATCGTCGCTGTATAGTCAGCGGTCACCCTGGCAGTCCCTGATTGCACGGCATTGAAGTTCACTGATCCTTCGGTGTAATCCACAGTGTAGTTCGATGAGCTCGTTGCAGCTCCATTGACGTACACCACAGGGGGGATAGGCAGGGGCTGGTTGGGTGTCAGGTGTGCGGCCTGGTTGTTAGTGCCTGCCCAGAAACCCCTGACTGCCTTGTAAAGCTGATTGTTCCCCGTGTTGATCAATTGCTCCCCAAAGACAGGGATGTAGAAGGAGACAAAGCAATCCATCTGCACGATTGAGACCTTGAGGCTCAAGAGAACTTGCCCAATGCTAAAGGTCAATGCCTCCAATGGGACAATCTCGATGTAGCCATCGCGTTGGTTGATGATTGCATCGGACACGTTGATGCCCAAGAAGAAACCATTGCCATCAGAGAGGTTACTCACCTGTATCCGATACCTATTCACTTTCTGCACAGGAACCGGATAGCTTGGAAACACTGTTTTCTTTGACTGATCACTCCATTTCTGCTGTATCCACACGTTGTGCGGTTCAAACCCACCTATCCCCAGACGGAACTTCATGCACGTATCCACAGCGGTCTCAGCGCGCGCAATGAGCCTGCTCAATGCAAGATCATTGATGTCGGCACCGATTCCTTCGTCCAAGTCTTTATATTGGGTCGCTGTGAGATATTTCATGCAAAAGCCTCATGCACTACGATCATGGTAGCTAATGGTATAATCCCCAGGAGTACCCGACAAGGTATAAAACAGGCCACGATTGCAGCGAACTTCGTACTCACGGCCTAGATCCCCTGCCACTGGCTTGATCACTGCAATCGCTGTACCTGCGGGGGATGCACTGGGATGACCGTCGTAGAGTGTGACCGTAACCGTTGTTCCAGGATCATTGACCACAAAGTTGCCCAGGTCCACCGCCCTCTGCGATGAAATCGTGTAGGCACCGGAGTGCCCATTCACAAAGTCAGCAGTGAACGTCGTTGCAGTCACTGTTTTCACCACGATATTCTCTGCTGCCCCCGTGCCACCTGCAAAGTTGAGATAGCGCCCGACAGTGATATTTGCCATGGAGGCAGGGGTCACAACGCGGTCAGCGCCTGCCGTGAGTGTGTCCGGGGCAGTCGTTGCGACGTTGTTGCCAACGGGTACACCGGTGCCTGTGGCAGTGATGTGCAGTGGTCTATACTGGCAATCCATTGCGGTCTCCTAGCCTGCAAAGCCTCTACCTTGCGCAAAGACAAGATCTAGTTGCACGGTAACGGCTGGGCTTGCAAGGCCCGTTGCATTGCTGCTCACACGCTTGAAAGTCAGAATATCCCCTGACAAGATCGGGTTGGCGGTGTACTGCGTTGCGATCTGCCGTGGTGTCAATGCTGTCTCCGTCACGGGGGCACTGCTATAGGCAACACTTGCCAGAGGTGCGGAAACAACATTCCACGTGCTTGAGTGGGTGTTGGCAAAGGTTGCCGTGAATGTCGTCGCGGTGACACTGCTGACCACGACTGTCTCAGCGCTGGCACCGGTATCGACAAGGAGGGCAGTGCCAATGACGATGTTAGTCATGGACGCCGGGGTGATTACGACCACGCCCGGAGCTGCGACTGCCGTGGGTGTCGTCGTATTGACAAGCAGAGCGCCCGCTCGCTTGTGCAGGACCTGCCACGTGAAAAAGTTGGTTGCCTGTCCTGTAAGATTGGCTTCAGTGGTCCACACGGCAAGCCTTGTCCGCAGTGCGTTCGTTGGCAGTCCCCCTGCGCGGCCCGACTGTGCAAGCTTGGTCAGATCAGGGACAACGAACAGTATGCCTTCATAGTCCGTCGCTGACCCCGCTGTAGCGCTGGCGAAACGCACTGAAGGACCAATGGGCAAGTCCCTGTTAATTCCTAGAAATTCATTGAGAAGGGCCACGGCTTACCCCCTTTGCATGTGCTTTGGAAGATGCACGTCCAGGCCATCAACAAGCTTTTTCAAGCGTTCGGTGCCAAGCTGGGCTGCGAGCTCGTTGAGGTCAACGCCTGCCAGTTGTGCAGCGAACTTTTCAACGGGCATCGGTGTGATCCCTGTTGCCTCGCAGAAATCGGCTTCGGTTGCATTGCTAGGCAACACGTGAATGTTTACCTTGCCATAAACTTGATCCTGCTTGCCATCCGGGCGCGTCCCTTTCTGCCAGTATTTTGCGAATGCATAGGGAATGTTGCGGGCAACGCCATCGATGAAAAGCACCTTGTCAACAAAATGCTTGTCGCCAGCTGGTACGCGCCCCCAGCCGTGCAGAACGGTGACCCGATCGTCATCACTGGGCTCCCATTTCTTGGGTTGCTCTTTGGGTTGCTCTTTGGGTTGCTCCTGGATGGCAGTGGCAGCCTTGCTTTGCAGTGCCTCTTGTTGCTGCTCTTTGGGCTCCTCTGGATTGTTGATAGGAGCCTGATCGTCTTTCTTTGTCATCTTAATCTCCTATCAATTAGCTAGCCAACCGACGAACTTTTGTATTGAATGAAGGGGCTGCTATTTCAAGCCCGTACATACCGAAGATTATCCACCTGGAAGATAATACATTATCGACAGCAGATGGCAATTGCAGTATTGTGAAGCTCTCGGAGTATAGCCACGGAATAGCAATGTGCTCATCGTCAACAATGTAGATATCTTCAACGAGAGCATTGTCTGAGGTGCGGTTATATGTGCCGCCTGTGCTCCCGGGGTATGGGATAAGCAAAACCTCACCGTCTGCATAGGTCACCGCAGTTACACGGGTGCCAGGGATGAGATCCGCCAAACGCTCTTGATAGCGGACATTGCTCATTTGCTCATCGTCAAATGATTGCTTGGAGTTGAAGGACAGAAATGCGAGCTTGGGATTGCCGCCGTTGTTGGCTGCCTGAGTAGCACCAAATCGCAGGGACTCGGTCATGTTCAAGCTACTGATGTCAACCTGCGTTGCGCCGTTGCCTGAGAAGGAACCGGCGCTTCCCAGGACACCACGGAATCCGTCGATGCCGTTGGCGTTGTAAACACCTTTCTCAGTGGCAGCACCTGCGCCCGATGAGTTCGATGCATTCCCTTGCAGAACGAAGTATTGCAGGTCCTGCGCTAATTTCACCATTCCATTTCCCATCTCCGTTAATTCGGGCGAATAGGAAGGAGGGGAACCACCGGCAGAAACGGCAGCGATTTCCTTGAAGGTCACACCGCGACCCGTGGCAAACACGCCGATCGGAAATGTCAGCTTGTCGTATGCACCCGTAGTGTAGGAAACGGTGCCAGTCTCACTGATAAGCGTTGAACCCGCCGATCCGCTGTCAGGCGAAGTTACACGTGTTGCCTGGTGAAGTAAGCCATTGCTTTGTTTCTTCGTAAGTCTCTCCCAGACAGGGAAACGCTTGACGAAAATTGCGTGCTTTTTGTTACTCACGCATTTAGCGCGGGAGTAGTCATTTCTGCTACTCTCTTGTACTTCCATACAAGATCGGACTATGGCACCATCCTGGATTATAAGGCTGAGTTGTGCTATAATAAAGAGGGCTAGAAGCTGCCTGATCAGCGGCTTGACAAGCGGTCTTCCGATCCGCGCCCCAAGAGAAATCGGAACAACACTATCGGAGGTGTTTTTCTTATGGGAACTTTTGGCAAACCAACCCGTGATTGGTCTACTATCCTCACCAAGGATTTCCTCTTTCAAGCGTATTGCGTTGAGGGACGTGATATCATTTATATTGCCCGTCAAGTTGGCTGTCGCAACGATACCGTTGTTAATGCATTGAAGCAGCATGGATTGAATAAGTGGCGACCTAATAAAGAGTGGATGATTGAACATTATGTTGAACAGCAAGAAACTGTCGATGAGATTGCTGAATTCCTGGGATGTACTGAACAGAACGTCCGCGCTTACCTGAGAAGCTTCGACATCCCCATTCGATACAAATCCCGTGGAAGCATTCGCCTCGCCATTCTGCATGATCGTGATTGGCTGTACAACAAATATGTTGTTCAACAACTCTCTACGGTAGAAATTGCCGATGAGCTTGAATGCGCTGGCAGTAGTGTTCAGCAAGCCATGAAACGTCATAGCATTCCCATGAGGAAGGGCGGAACTTCCGGTCCTCCCAGAAAACGCTACACTGCTCGCCGTGCTTTCTCTCAACGCAAACGCCGCCTTATCCATAAGCGTGACAATCATCAATGTTGTTGGTGTGGATCTAGAGACAATCTAGATATTCACCATATCGTTCCTTGTCGTAAAAGAGGAACGAACAATCTCGACAACGGGATCACCCTCTGTGAACCTTGCCATCTCAAAACTTTTGGCAAGGAAGAAGAGCTTATTCCCTTCTTTCAAAATTTGCTAGCTAATCCAGGAGCCGCTCGCTTAGTCTCTACGCCCCTGCAAATGAAGATGTTTTGATCTATCTGTTGCAGTTAGCTCGGCGTTATCCACTGCCCTCGTCGGAGGCGTTGGGATGTTCACCGAATTCAGAGCGGTTATTCGATAGCCATTACTGACTAAAGCCTCCACGTTTGAAAAAGGATTGGCTCAAGATCTTGGCGCAACAACGCATTGCCCGTGGTGCTTCCAGTGGTGTCAAGGATGCCCTTGACGGACGCGGGCACCATTGGGGAAGTCTGCATCTCTCCAAGGATCTTGGAGGTCATGCCACCTTCATCGCGAAGTGGCGTGCTGTTGTTGATGGTGTTCTTGAGTAGTTGCTTTAGCTCAGGCTCGGTCATTCTCAGACATTCGTTGATCTGCCTCTGCCGATCCTGTGCATACTTTGGAGTAGCAGGATGCTGTATCTCCGTGAATAATGTATCTGAGGGCACAACGTGCCTCCTTGCAAATCAAGGGTAGCACCTTTGTGTCTTGGCTCTTTAATGAGGAGTCTCAGGCTCTCTTGGCCTTGGAGGCAACCTTTGTGCGAGCTGTGCACGCGGTTTGTAACGAAAGTTGTTTGCCGTCGCGTCCTGGCTTGCGTGTCGCTAGCTGTGCGCTTGGCAGTGGATGTATTGAGAGAAGCATAGAACATTGATAGTAGTGTTGTCAAGACCTGTTCAGGGAGAAAGCCTCGACTCTCTCCCTGAAGATGCTATGATGCTATGCCTTGACTCCGCAGGGATCGTCATAGCATGGCACGGCAGCTTCATTGCCGTCATTGTAGGACAACATCTCCATCGGATGCATCCATTGCCGCTGCGCACCCGTTAGCTCAGGGCGCACACCACTTTGCACAGATCCGCCAATGCCTTCGGGCCACTTGCGATAGTTCAAAGTTTCCCCGCCTGGCAGGGTCCTTGAAATCACAGTGGTTTGCTCAAGGGCTTCTGCGAGGGTCCAGCGGCGCTCATTGGCATTTAGCTCCCTGACCGTCGTCCCACGGATACCTGCAAAGTCCTGATAGGTTGCCACGTCTTGCCCTGTCTTGACGCTCCTCTTGAGTTGGGTAGGTTGCCCTAGCGGCATATCCTTGAGCTTGGCAATGGCATCCTCGGTTTCCTGGATCTGCCCTTGAAGCACCTGCGCCTGTCTCTGAGCATCCTTGATTTCTCCCTGCAAATCCTTGAGCGCATTGGGATCAATGCCATGCTTGGAGAGGACATCAATGAAGGCATCGAACTTCGCAGATTGCTCAGTGATTATGCGGTGAAAATCCTGTTCGAACTGAGGAGAGATCACTTGCTTCGATCCCTCTTCATCGGTCTCCTCGCTGTCGCTGCTGCCATCAAGGCCCGCGCAGGGGTCCCATTGAGTCCCTGCCATGCTCACCAAGGCATCATGGCATGCCTGGACATGACCCCTGTTCTCCTTGGAAAGCTTATTGCCCGCTTTGGTTGCCTCAACGATACCTAGTGCCTTGGCAATGGTTTCCTGGACAGCATCGGGGGACAGCTCAGGGAATGCCTTGCCTGCCACGATCTCACCATTGCCGTCAAGGGCGATCTGAGACTGTCCAAGACGTGCGGCGAGGGCATTGAAGAGTTGCACGTCAAGCGGGTTAGCAATAGACTCAAATCTTGCCTTGTCTAGTTCGGCAAGCGGTTCCACGCCTTTGGGCAGAGTGATTATTTCGGGTCCAGGCTCACCCACTATTGGCATTCCCTGTGTTTCTTCGCTCTTCTCAATCTCAACTTCTGCAATGAGTTGATCTTCTTCAGATGTTACACAAGGCTCCCCTGCCTCTGCAATGCCCTCATCGTATTCTTTGAGAGGGATCTCCTCTGCAACCTCGGTGCTGCCAGTGGCATTGTTGGTTAGCAGTGTGACTTTCTGCTCTTCTTTCGCCTTATCGGGTTCAACAGCCTCCTCTTCTGCGAGCGGCTTTGCCTCAAGAACGTTCCCATTGCCATCAGACTTGACCAACACTGCGGAGCCAGGTCCTGTTGCAGGGTCCCAGCCAATCATTGTCTTCTCTGCATGCAGTGACAATCCGATGCCTTTCTCAAGGAGTGCAGTGACCTCATTGCGTCCGATGTCAGTCGATGCCCACGCACCCTTCTGAATGCGATTGAGAGTGAACACCTTGCGAGGGGCTTCCCACTCTATCCTCTGCTCAGGCATCGCACGCGGCTTGATCTTCTCAAGGTCCTTGAGCAGTGCCGTGTCGTTGACATCCTTGAGCTTTTCAGTGAAGGCGCGGGGATAGAGGCCTCGCATAGCCGGGGCGAGCTTCAATGCCTCATCGCCCTTGCCCTGGGTCAATGAGCGCTCAAAGAGACCCTTGATGCCGTTCTCAACCCATGACCGCTGATTGGCAGGGATGCCAACGACGGACCATTCGAGAGGCAAGACATGCAAGATGATGATCGGGGGCCACCACGATCTGCCATCATCATTCTCTTCATCAATTTCATATTCGAGAATGATACATCCAATCGAACACCCCATACGCCGACCTTCCTTGATGTACCCATAAGTTTTGATGGCATCGGGATTCGATGGGGTCACATCGCTCACAATGTGCAGGTCAGCGATTCCTCCCTGCAATCGTAGCTCTGGTTTCTCAAGCAGAGATCCGAAGAGACTCTCAGGCAGGCTATAGCGGTGGTTGAGCCAGATGGACATGCCGGGCTCAACCTGTGCCATGTCGGTGAGGGCGCTGAGGGCCATGGTATCACCTTGGAGGTCCCGCTCTGTCGATGACCCGATCATGCGCACAACGTTCTCACGATTGGGATCGGCTTCCATGGCTCCTGTGTAGATTTTGAAGTCCGGTTGTAACGCCGGATTCGGGCCATCTTTGAGCAGGGATGGCTCCAAAGTCGATACTCTCATGCTAGATTACTCCACTCTCCCCGATGGGAGGAACAACAGGTACCTCATCCGTATTGTCGGTTGTGTCGACATCAATGCTAACCTCTTCCACTGAAGGCACTGCAAGCAATGCTGCCTGTGAGTCGGCAGGGGCAACAGGGCCAAAGCTCTGATGATTGATGCCATTCGTGGAATGGAAGTAGAGCCCGTCAGGATCAGTCGGCTCGTAGCTCTTGTCAGGGTTAAGAGCCACCTTGAGCAGAGCGACTTTCTGCCCGCTCTCTTCACCAATGTGAACACCAAGAATATCAACGATGTCATCACTGATCTCGATGAAGCCTTGGCGGCTTGAAGCGTATGTCATGTGTTTGTTACTCCTTTTGTTGAATTTGTGTACCATACCTGCCACCTATGCGGCGGTAGAGGTGTTGTGTTGGTTGTATCCACAAGCAAAGGCCTCATGAACTTTTGAAGAACCATGCGATCATAGGACTCGCAGTACTCCTCGTAGGTCATCCCAAGGACGCCCATGGCCTCTGCAATCTTTGGATGCTCTTGCTTGAATTCTTCAAAGTGTTGTTTGCTCATTCTATGGTTGCCTCTTTGTGAATACGAGATCCCCAACGGGAACAACGTCTACAATGACTTTCCTGTTCTCTTGTTCTTGCATCACTTCCTGGATAGTCAGAGGCTCAGTTGAGAGCAGCCAACATTTTGCCATGTCTATTGGCAGTATGAAATAGAACTTATTGCATGTCATCTTCTCTTGTATCTCCTCAGTGACTTCTACCTGAGATGGATATTTGCCAGTTTTATCGTAAATGCCTTGTATTTGCCTCATCACCATATAGTCCGTGTCATTCATTTATAACCACCCCACTTTGTTATGATCAATGCTATATCGTTGCCTCGCATTGCGACCATGGCAATGCAGTGGCTGCGTGGATGAGACAGTGCCATCATCGTTTTCGATGATCCTATCCCTCAGTGAGACGGTCGTGTTGCCGCATCCAGGACAGCAAAGAATCCACCGACTATCACCGATAGGACTCAAGGGCTGCCCAATGTCACCGCGCTGATAATCCTTGAGATCCTTGCTGTCAGGGACCATGGTGAGCTGAGTGATGTCTCGGGTCATGGATGTGCCTCTTTCAATTTTTGCAAGTAGGGCTCTTGCTCCTTGAGCCATGCAAGAAGATCAAGGACTTCATCGGCTTTCAGGGAGACAGCAACGATTTCTTCGTTCTCGCTGTTACGGGCAATGCTTGCGATGTGTACCCTTGGGTCATCTTTTGTGCTCTTGATGTATGAAACACAGTACCACTCCTCTTTGCCAAGAAGCGTCAATTCCCTACTCACGCTCTGTCCCTCCATTCCTTGCTCATCCTTGCCTTGCTTCGACATCTGCGAGGGCGGGGATATCGCTTGCCCTGTGCTCGATATTGAAGCTTCCAGAATGAATCCCGAATAGCCGGGTATAAAAATGATATTGGGAATGTATCCTCGACAGTCGATGAAAAGCTGTGCGTTGCAACGCCTTCGTTGTCATCAACCTGATATCCATGCTGAGCAGGAATTTGGAACACTGTACAGATATTGCATATTATATGCTCTTGATGCTCCAAGAACTGCTCATCCCTAGCCAGCCATAGTCCCCACTGAGAAGGATCTAGCATTCCACCTGCTGCAGTGCGAACCCCATCAACATGCCATATGTCTTGATCAAAGTGGGAAACGTTTTCTGTGCTCATCGATACTCTCTTTCCAGTTCTAATACATCCCGCTTCCCTTGCCGTCTTGCGCGTTTACGCATCCACCGTCTCACAAAACGTCTAGAGTTGCGTGTCCTTGGCCCATCCACCCTGTCCTTGATGCTCCATTCCCAACCGATTGGCCTGCCATAGCACCGCATGCGGTTATAGCGGCTGTAATGAGGGCCATAGTAGGCAAGAAACCAATCGTCTGTTTCTTGCTCAACATGCTCTTTCTTCGAGAGCCCATGGTGATAGTGAGGGTTGTGATCGTAGAACTTAAACATGTCATTCATCTCACCGCTCCTCTCCGCATGTACTTCGGCTTCCATGGCATCCCCGGAGGCCTCGCATCGAACCACACCGACTTCCCTGCCTTGTCATTGCTATCCGTGCTGTCGTCGACTGGCGTGGCATTCGGTGCGGTCTCAGTGGGAAGCAATGCAGGATCTGGGACATCGGTGGGGTCCTTGACGAAATCTCCAATCTCGCCGTCGTAGGATAGCCATGGAAGAGGCCCGCTTGCTGTATTGATCCAGAATGTATCCCCCCCGTCAATTCTTTCTGCACCCCGTGCAGCTAATACCTCGTTAAGGGTAATTGACGGCAATCCTGCAAGGCCTTTCTCTGCCATCTCAAGGGACTCTTGCGCATGGATCTGCCGTGCCTGCTCGGAGATCATTGGGAACCGTGCACAGAGGTTCAAGGCAATGAGATCATAACGACTCATTGGCAAGGGCGGGGCAAAGTCTGCAATGAATTCGCCGTTGATATACTGCTCAAAGAGCAGCAAGAGCGGTATGAGCCCTGCATCCTCGGCGTGACCTGCCTGGACTTCAGCGGTCGCTTTGTTGATCTGGAAGGTCATCTGCAACTGTTGTGCGCTGATTTGGAATGCAGCGCAGATCTTGCGCACCATGTATTCCTGGTACTCCAAGAACTGATTTTCCTTGGCTGAGAAGACAAGCGGGAAGAGCTTTGCTGACTCTGGTCCGCCAAACCAGAAGAGCTCTTTCATGCCTGCAATGTCTTTATCGTAGTTCTCTCTGAGCCCATCGAGTTGTTGCTTCGATGCCTTGGGTATTTGAATGGCATTGGGAGGTGGCTTCTGCTCCATCATGCGCAATGCCTGCCGTGTCGCCTCCATGTCTGCCCTGATGGTGTCCATGAGGACCTGGACAGGGCTCAACCCGTAACGGTATGTGGCTGGGTTTAAGAACGGCATGATGACTTCATCATTACGCAGTGGAACTTTCCGTGATGAGCCTGGCTCCTCAAAGATATATCGAGGCTGATCAGGGCTCCCATCCCAATTCGGATAGATCTTGATAGTAGCGGCGTCCTCCCCGTAGAGTGCCACGGGTTTGCGAGATGCTGTCATGTTCTTGCTAATCGCACCACGTCCAAGCACCAGGACATCCTCGAGCGCCGACGATGCCAGCTCTGACCAGTTCTGCCGCAACTCATTGGGCTGGTCAAGGATGAGTTGCAATGCACCCTGCAGGGATTGATCATAGCGTTTTTTGGGATCGATGGGTCCCACGGCAATCTCAGCACTGCCGATCTGCGTGCGACGCTCATTGATGGCAGCGCGTGTCCAGACGTTGTTGTCGGCGTAGTATCTCAGTGTAGAAGCATTGGGTACGCCTTGAGGCTGGTTGCGAGCAAAGGACCATCCACCTGAGCTTGCCTGGGGATAGCTGCCCGTTGGGGCCTCCCTGAGCATCGTGGACTCTCGGAGCATTTCACGGCGTTCGCTGTGCTGAAGCTCTCGGATATATGGCACAAGCTCAGGATGTTGATTGAGCACGGCAATGGCATGGCGAAAGTCAAGGAACTCAGTGGCGTCAGCGCCCGACGATGACCGCACGGCACGCTGCTCTGCCGTGGCCTGTGATCGTTGAAGGCTCACTGACAACTCACGGAAGGCAGAGGAAAGCACGGGGTTCGTTGCCAACTGCTCCCAATCGGACGATGGGACTGGATTAGGTCGGTGCCCGCTCTGCTCCTTGGCTAGAGTGATATTCTTCTTTTTGTGGTTGCGTCTGCTCATGCTCTATATCCTTAGTGGAGAGGTGAGGATTTGCACCTCACATGACCGGAAACGTCATTTGCCGTGTCACGCCGTCCTACGTGTTTCAGAGCTAGCATCTTACTTTGCGTAGTCGTGGATTCGAACCACAAAGCCGGTCTAAGCTGGCGATCTTAGTGTCTACCTTATTCCACCACTCTCCATATCTCATGCTGTATCCTGTATAGCTTTTCTAATCTGCTCTTCCGTGAAACCCATGGCAGATCCTAGCCCCACAATGTCATCACGGACTTGCCGTGCATTCCTATTGACCAAGCCTAGCTCATAGCCATCCACTGGCATTGGTTCCCCACTCCTCGGAGACTTCCCTGAACACACGGCGCGGTCAAAGAAGTCACAGCGGTCATGGTATCGCTTTGCCAATCCCTGCAATGCTTGCTTCTCTGGGGTTGGCTGTCGCCATTCTATGAATAAGTCTTTCATGCTTATCGCGCTCCTTTCGTTGAGAAATCCAAGCGGTACTCACTCACTAGTCCGCATCCCTGTGCAAGAGCGAACCAGAAAATAAGCTCCTGGCTCAATGCATCAACAGGGTAGTCGATGAGCAACCCAAGACTACCATGGATTGCATTGCTATGGTCAATAAGCTCGTATTGCATTAAAAGCAGGTGCACCGTTACTGGATGCCGTGTATTGATAACAAGCTTTCTCACCATGCCCCCTTCAATGCGGTCCTACGAACGCCTTGGCTTCTTCGAAACCCCATTGATGCTTCACTTCACCGTCAGACGCTACTTCTCCATGCTCGTTCACAGACGCGCCGATAAGTTCACTGAGCTTTGCAAAGACGGCACGGCGCTCATTGATGGTCAGTGACTGTCCAAGCAGCGCTTCGAGATTGCTTTGCTGAGCAGGGATGTACGGCCTTGCCATCACTGTCACGCAGAGCTTCTCACGGATAAGCACTGAAGACACATTGACCAGTTCCACGGATTGACCACCGATCTCCGCTGAAAGATCATTGAGTCCCTGTGCTATGGCATCGTCTATGCCTTGCGCTTCATGGCCTTCCACGAAGTTGAGGGTGACAGTGATGTAACGCATTAATCACAATTCTCCCATGTCAATATTGCCTCTTGCCCTGCAAAGTCAGCGAGCATGTGCATGTCCACGAATACCCGCCAATCCAATGCCCTCTCAACCTCTGCCTCTGTTATATCTGGCTTGATCTTCTTTGCAAATTCACGGTAAGACCATACATAACTACTCCCAGGCCTAAAAGGCCATTGAATATCCTTGGCAGCAATGCGTACATGGAGCCACGCCTCCGTGCTCTCTTCGCGTCTCTCCTTGATCACATCGAGAGGCACGTGGTTCATCTTGAGCATGTCATCCACCTTGCACGCTTCATCCCACGTGACTATATCAAAACACCCTGGATGGATAGCCTCTAGACCTGTTTTTACTTGAGGCGATAAAAGCGCAGGATGCGGCAAGAGCACGCCCTCTATCTTGCGATGATCACAACCTGTGCCTCTCACCTGCTGCTCAAAGATAATCCCTGACTCACAAGGCAAAATCAAGGCAGGGTAGGGATAATCACGGAGATCAATGGTTTTCATGCCACCTCCAAGAGTTCAGGGTTCTCATAGATATTGCCTATAACAACCGTTCTCTCACCATTACGCTCTTGGCAATACGGATATGCAGCCCCTTCATTCCCATTAGCAAAATGCAGTAGCCATGTCTCCCCATTAGCCCATGTGCACATACTGTGTACTAATCCCCAAATCACCTTGGCATAGTGTGTTTCGTAAAAGCTGTCAACTTTAACAACATCACCCTCGTATATCTCTTTACCATCTATATCTTTTAAGCCTGTGTACTGCATGACACAATCCAATCTCATCCCATAGCAATCAAAAATGAGACTGTTACTGCCATACTCCATATATTGCTTTTTAATATCCCACGCCCTAAATTTAACCTCTCTATTCATCGTCCAAACCTTCCTGCTAAAATACTTTGCAATATGCGTCCCGTGCTCCTCTGCCGACGCTCAAGGCTTTCTCGTTGCTCCTCATCGAGATCGCTGTATTCGTCATCGTCAAAGCTTCGAGATGCAGGGATGCCGTCGCTAGCCTTGCCGCCCAATGAGCGGACAATGGCAATCTCACCACCCAGGTTCGCGCCGTAGACTGCCATCATCAAAGAGGACACGCAGTCGTCATGGATCTTGACGCCTTCCTCCTGATTGTCAGGGGCTCCGTAGATGATATTCCTGGAAGCAGTGATCTTGTATCCATAGGCCTTGAGCTCCTTGATCATGATGGCAATGTTGGGAAATCTGATCTGGATATGCTCAATTGCCAGCTGCAACCGCTCGACCATCTCTCTCTTGCGTGGATTTGTCCAGACAATGCCCTCCACTGCCAACCCTGATTCCTGGAGACGTTCAAGGATGGCATCGTCTCTCGTTGCGTCCATGACGATCGAGGCCTGGTTGTACTTGAAGGCGAGAGCCAGGACACGGATGATCTGAATGCGATAGTCGGTCTTGTTGTCACGATCAAAGGCAACGATGCGTCCAGTGTTGCAGTCAAGGATCGTAATCACTGAGAAGTCCTGGTGTTTCGCCGGGTCCCACCCGAGAATGTAGGTATGGCCCGGGATCGGGTCCTCTTGATAGGTATTGCCATGGATGATCTTCTTGCGGTTCGTGATGCATCCGTCAACGCGCTTGAAGACCGTCGCTGCATCGGCAAGGAATACGGCGAGGATCTCCTGTGCAAACTTGTCCTCTGGCAGGGTGCGCTTCATCTCCTCGATGTAGGCACGGTCAAGATAGGGGTTGACGTAAGATGAGGCAGAAAAGGACCAATAGTCTTTTTCGAGCGGGTCCTGCCCTTTCATGAAAATATCGTGGAACCAGTCATGGCCTTCAGGGGTACTAATGAAGACCGCAGTGCCATCGGTGTCTGCCAGCATCGGCATCATGACCTCGAACCATGCTCTCGCCTTGATCTCCCTGCATTCATCGATGGTCATTCTGTGAACACCGTCACCACGGAGGTCATCGGGGTTCTTGGCAGAGCGAAACTCGAACTCGGAGGAATAGAGCTTGAACTTGAGGTGCGTATAGTTCGGGCGAGATGTCATCTGATCCCGCAATGCCCGTACAATGGTCTCAAAGGCTATCTCGGCTTGCTTGTATGTCGGTCCCACCCACCAGTTCAAGGACCTGCGACGTTCAACGCCTTCCCTGACATGATCGTTGCAGCATCCAAAGGTTTTGCCAGCTCGACGCCCCCAGCAACACGCACGAAAACGATAGCGACCAGCAGCATCGTGCAGGCGCTTCTGTCCCTTGTGCGGTGAGTAGAGCCCTAGCTTTACCTTGCGTGTCGGTGCTTGCGTCATCGATCTCCCTGAAATGCTATGATCAAAGTGTCAAGAGTTGGTTTCATCGAAAGAATCGCTGTCCTCTTCGTCCTCCCATGGCTCATCATTGCCATCATCGCCGAATTCAACGTCAATCCCTGGGCTCTCCTCGCCTTCCGTTGGTTCCTCATCGATCTCCTCGACTTTGCGGCGCGGGTCGGTGCCTCTACCCCAGAAGGTTTCAACCACCACGTCCATCTCGACCTTGCCGCCATCCTTGCCAGTGATTTCAAGACGTTGCTTGTCGTCGCCTAGGGCTTGCTTCTGCACTTCAACGACAAGCTTGGCATATTGCACGGCTGCGGCATCTCGCATTTTTCCTTCAACGAGGAGCTTATTGATATAAGCGAAGATTTTAATGCGCTCTTCCTTGCCAAGCTGTGCAAGCTCCTCGTTCATCTCCTCGATCTGAGCATCGCGTGCACGGCGCTTCCTCTCTAGTTGCTCAGCATCATACGCCTCGGCCCTCTCCTGCCATCCAAACGTCGTAGACCACGCTTTGAGCCATCGGAGTCCCACCGCGATTCCGTCGATCCTCTCATTGGAGAGCTTCTCAAGGCTACGCTCTGTCCCCATGGCAAGGTAGGCTTCACAGAAGAGCTTTGCCTTCGCCGTTTCCTTCTTTGGTGGATCATTTGCCATTGCTATCTAAGCTCTTCCTTGTAGAGATGTATGGATGTCTAACGTGGGTTTGTTAGCAGTATAGTAGCAGGAAAGAGGAATAGTCAAGACTTGGACAAAAGAAAGGCCTCGCTTGCTCTGATTTCAGCGAGGCCTTTGGATGCATTGATGTGCTCTTCTGCTAGATGGGGACGCCGCGCTGGGGGCGACAATGAAACGCATGGATGAATCGAGGCAATCAATGCTTTGCTATGATGATAGCAGGGGTTGTCAATGCCAACCCTCGAATCCCATTGGAGGCATCCAACCACCCGGAGGCAAGTATCCCTCTTCCCGATGGGGATCATCACCGTAGACACCTTCATCCACGACTTCGATGCCAGGGCGATCATGCTCGTCCCAGACTAGCTGCAACACACCTGCTACGAACAGAACGCCATGACGATCTGCTACGACCTGAGTAGCCACCTGGTCCCGTGCCACCTGCTCTGCCATCTCAGGATCAAGGGCTGCAATGTATTCAGCGAACCGGCGAGGCCCACAGGGATCGTTGATAATAATGCCTGTCACTAAATACAGCTCAAACCCTGCCTGCCTTGCCTGTCTCTGACGTTCCTGGAATGTCAAGGACTCTTCCTCGACTTCAATGACTTCTTCAGTGATATGCTCTTCGTACATTATCTACCCCTTGCTCCACCACTGCGAAATCCTGACGTTGTCCTGCTTACTGTTCGAGATTGAGTTGTAGTCCTGGATTGCGTAGTAGTCCAACTCTGTGATTTCGTTGTGGTTGTCCGTGCGCTTCCACTGGTAAACCCTGCCTGCTTGGATTTGACCTTGGTTGTCACGGTACGCCCACTGTAAGCCTTGCCATCGCTGCCCTTCCACTTGCCGCTGGTGCTGTATCGTGTGATTTCCGTGCGGTGAGTGGTCTCGAATTGGCGGACAACAGTTGTGCGGTAGTAGGTGCGACGTGAGACAGGGATGTAGTGGTCATAATACGATGGGCTATCGTAGTACATGTAGTACATCGCATGCCATGTAACTGGCATAATCATTGGTGTCCAGGTGCGAGGACACAAGCCTGCCTGCTGCAACGCAATGACTTCAGCGGGATCGTAGGCATAGTAGCAGTGCCCGTTTTCGCCGTATGCGCTGGGCGCATAGGACATCGCTGCCGCGTCATCGCAAGCGGTGAGGGCAAAGCAGGATAGAAGAGCGATGAGCAGAATAAGCTTTCTAAACATAAATAACCCCCTAACATAGTGTAGACGGAATGCCTCATTGTTTATCCAAGATGGTCAACGATTCCTCGCTGCTTGTTCAATGACCCATTGCATTCCCTTGCCAAAATCGCCGCTTCCAAGGATTGCCATGGCGTCCAGGAACTTATCATAGCGATCAATGTCTACAAGGAGCGCGGCAGGAATGCCATAGCCTGCTTCCGCTGCTCTCTCTGCTGCGTCCTCAAATTCAGTCTCCTCTTCGTCAGGGACGCGTCCATAGCAGTTGATGGGAACATCGCGTACATAGACAGGTCGTTGCAAGTCACGGATAGTTGCCTTGAGGGCACTGCTTACACGTTGATATATCTCTGATTCGCTATGCTTACTTGCGGGGATGGCATAGAGCTGATCTTCAATCTCTTGAGAGATGCAGTATCCAAACATGAGATGCACACGACTTTGTGGGCGATTATCGGCATAGTCCCCGCCCATGTGAGGACGCACGGCCAGGAACACATTGTCCATCGGCGTCGTGAGCAGGTAGTATACAAGCTCTTTGTGATCATCCCATCCGCTATTGGGATACCCGAAACGCCTGAAGAGATAGGCAAAGAGCTGTCCGCCACGCAGTCCTGGCAAGATCAATGCAGCATCCTTGCCCGTGTCAAAGACACCAATCATGGCACTGACGAGGGCAGGTCCGCATGGCTCGGCTTTTTGTGCGATGAAATTGCTATTCATTGTTTTTCTCCCTATTCTTCGATCTCTCTGCATCAAACCCAGCCGGATACCTTCTTCGCAGATTTTTAACGTTTTGATCAATGACATCTTGGAGAGAAACACCGAGTGCAGCGCAAAGGGCAGTGAGGTACCAAAGGAGATAACTGCATTCCTTGGCTATATCATCTCTATTGAGTAGATGGCAATGGAACAAGTATTTCCTGATCTGCTCGTTAATTTCCCCAACCTCACCAGAAAGACCCATGGCAGTCATGACAAGGGTATCGTTGAGTTCAGTGGTGGCAGTGGTACGTTTTACCTCTTCTTGATAGCGATTGAGCGGGTTGTACTCACTGAGCGCAAAGTTGGCAGTGAGCTCGCCGATGCGTCGATCGGCTTCTCTGTCTGTCTCACTCAGCTCTTCCCACGGCCTGAGCCAGGATGACTTCGGGTTGGGTTGCTCAGCCGCCCATGCAACCCAGGCAAGACGAACAACTTTTCCAAGTGTTTCACGGTCAATCATTGTTTTTCTCCGATCTCATGGGCATCATTGAGTGAGGCCCAGCCTTGTTTGAATGTGTAAAGTGCGAGCTTCACACGCCATGCATGGTCCCGTTTGTGAAACCGTGACGGGTATCCAAGCTTTTGCCGAATGCGGCAGAGGTGGCTTCGCACCGTGCTGCCCTTGATGTGCAGTGAGCAGGCAATGTCATCGTCAGTGAGACCAAGGGCAAGCAATGAGAGGACCTGGATTTCACGGGCAGTGATCACTGAGGCCACTGTCTCTCCTCTTGCTTCAATGTGCCTTGATACAGTCTATGCCAACAAGGATAAGCATAGACACACCTACCTACTTGTCTCTTCTCACGAATTGCCGCTTTGCAGTGAGGGCAAATACCGTTTGCGATGTTTTCTAGATACCTCTGCAGGGACTGCCTAGCTTTCTCCATCTCTTCAGCAACTTCCTCTGGCGTGCGGAATGCAGCTTGAGAGCAGAGATCTGTGCATCCTCTGTCCTTAAAACATGGATAGCTGAGTGGTTCTTCTGATGGACATTTCACATCCTTGTAGACCACGCCGACTCTGCACGTATCGTTCATAAGTCCGTTATAGTGCTTACACCAGTTCTCAAAGCTCATTACTGTCCTTTCACTGCTACCACTGCACTGCATGGTCTGCACTGCATGGTCTGCACTGCATGGTCTGCACTGCATGGTCTGCACTGCATGGTCTGCACTGCATGGTCTGCACTGCATGGTCTGCACGGAACATCTGAGTTGCAGGGAATGGCAGTGAAGTCACTGGTGAATCTTTGAAGTCAGGGAGCACACCGAAGACTCGACGCGTGCCAAGGGAGACAATGCGGTTTTCGATGACACGTACACGGTAGACGGCGTGGGAGCAGAAGGGATCGAGCCAACGGCCTAGGATGTGGACGGTCTCGCCAGGCCGCACGTCGGTGAGCATCTTGATGTTCACCTTATCGCTTCGATACTTGCCGTGCTCCTCAACGGGTGCGACGTAGCCCGTGCGTTTACTGTGCCTCTCGATGCGCTCTTCATCCGTTTTGCATTGGATGCACATTAGTGTGTTTCCTCCCTTCCAAGCGGCGGATTGCCAAGCCTGTTCTGTGCAATCGCGTCATTCTCGATTGCCCAGATGGCACGGCAAACATCATGGAGCGTCCTTGCTTGTCCATGACCTTGCACTGCAACTCTGTGCACACTCATCGCATCATCAACGTTGCCATTGATGAGTCGCTGCGCGTTGTCCAGGAAAACCGGCATTGACAATCGCAGCTGCTCAATGGCTTGCAGTGTTGCAATGCGTTGATGGTCAGTGAGAGGTCCGTGAATGGCAGTGCGATCTGCGACTGCCATGACTACAGGGAGATCATCGGTCATACGTGTCCCTCAAGTTTCTCAGCAGGGACGGCGTAGAAGCTCATGCTAACAAGGCTACCACGCATGTACTGCTCATTCAGGTCTCTCACGTCCTCTTCATGCGCTGGCAGAGAGGCAAATTTGAACATGAGCCTATCCGCATAGATCACAGGGACTTCTCCTTGGCGACACTGAGATTGCAAAGCAGTCAAGGAGATATCACCGGGGGACAACGGTAAACGTCTTCCGATCAATGGGATATCAGTTGGGGGATTATAATATGTTGCCATAATAGTTATTAGCCTTTCTACGCTATTCGACGCTCTGCATAGTTCTTCTTTGCGGTCTCCTTTCAAAATTGCTTACACAATATATGTTGAGATCATTGTACCACTGAGATGATAAAGTGTCAAGAGTCGTTCTTGCTGAAAGACGACAGTCATTGCTATCATGGAGTCTTCAATGAAAATCGGTGCAGCCCGTAGGAAGTCGTTGCCAGCGAAAGGATATCACAGTGTTATTCAGAGGGTCGTCAGGGCATCGCTGTGAGGTTTTTCGTAGGATGGGGTGCCTCTAAAAAATGGAGCATTCTAGCGCGTTATTCTTGAGTGTAGCAGTCAACAATTCGCAGGGCAGAAACCAAAGAGTGTGCACCGATTGCAGTGCACACTCTTTGGTTTCCCTTGGAATTTATCGCCACGCAGAGAATATCACAGCCTTTCAAGGCTTGTCAACGGGCTTTCCTTGTGTAACATCCTTGCCTTTGCGTCGCCTCTCCATGAATAGCCTTGCCTTCGCTGACTCTTCGAAGTCACGTTCATTGATCACGCCGTGAGCCACGGGGACTTCATTGAGCGCCCTGGCACGGTTAGAACTAAAGAACATCGGTCCCTTGAATAGTCGTTGTTTCATCGCTTCCTCCTTGCCTTTCCATGATTATACCATGCTCTTCAGTGACATCCCCTGCTCTCAGTGCAAGACGGGGAGGGCGGGGGGGATGCTACACATACTAATCGTCACAATGCATCGGGCAAAACCTATCACCGGCTTCGATCCAATCCTGGATTGCAATGCCTTCATTGGACTCTCGAAGATAGCAGAGGCTCTCATCGTCATTGATGAGATAATAGATAGCACCGTTCCGAATCCGACCAACGACGCCGCTGTAAACTGCTACTGGCTGCCCCTTGATTTGAATGTGCCCAATCGGAGAACGCGGAGAAGTCTCTTCTTCCCTGCGTATCTCTTGCAGGGTGAGAACATGATAGTACTCATGACCTTTACGAATAACTTCTTTCAACTTCCTCTCACGTACCAAGTCGTCGATCAATTGAGTAAGATCCCCAAAATCAACGACTCTAATGTAGCGGAAAATCTCCCTCTTCGTCGGAGACCTTTTTAAGTTCTCCTCTAACTTTTTCGTCACGCGCAACACTCGACCATACTGCCATTCCATGTCGTCAGGGTCATGCTTGGGCATGCTTCGATTGCGTCGAGTCCTCCCTGACTTCGGTGCCTGGTCAGGGAATACCCTCTGCTCATGTGCCTTGAGAAATTCAATGCCTACCTCCAAGGAAACAATGAATTGACGCAGTTCTACAGGGTCATTCAACGTTGGAAGCAAGGCAGGACCTTGCAGCATTGCCAGGATATCCTGGCTCGTATAAACTGTTGCAGGAGTGCTCACACTCTCCTCTTTCCGGGGTCTCTTGGTAGAGAAAGAGAGACCCCCTTTTTATATTTCTCTTGTCTCTTCTTAGGATATCACCCCTGTCAACACTTTGCAAGGGTGTACATTTCCACGCAAAAGATGCATAGGACAGGATGCAAACTGTTGCAAGTGTTGAAAAAGGCGCTACACCTTGTAAACCCGCTTGCAGAGTGGCTTGAGGATACCGAGTGTAGCGTGTTGCACTGTCGCAATAGAAAAGACTATAAGAGACAGGAGAAAAGAGAAAAGTACCTATTGTATATCTCTTATAGCAGGAAATATCCATACTAATACATCTAATAGTATTAATATACACTTTATACCTCTTATGTACCTTATACATATTACTTAAAGATGTAATGATGATGATATGATGGTATATGTATATATTAGTATGATAGTACTAGTGTATATAGATAAGAGGAGACCTTTACTCTGCATTTTTCTCCTATCTCCCTTCTCCTATTGCCTTTTCTATTGCGACAGTGCAACACTGCTACACTCGGCATCTGAGACTGCACTGCAAGCCATTGCATATGCGTTGCACTTCACTGCTACATCGTTGCTACACTTCGCCTGCCTTGCCTTTCCTTGGGAACAACTATTGACAGCTCATCATGAGCATGCTAACCTTTACCCAGCTTGATTTGCGGTCGATGCTAACTTTTGAACTCTGCTAACAGAGCGATTGGGACCGGGGAAACCCGGTCCCTCTGCGTTTTTACCTCGCAACACTTCGACCTTCACCGTTCTACCCTGCCTTTAAGGTCCTGTTTCAAACAAGAGTCGTGACCATCGACCTTCACCGTTCATCCCCGCCATCCCCGCCTTCACTGCTAATCGCTGCATATCCACGAACACCACGGCTTGCATTGAATGCAATGTGTTGCATCGTAGTGCACTGCAAGTCCTTGAAAACGGTGAAGGATCGGTGAAGGATCGGTGAAGGATCGGTGAAGGATCGGCGCAGTGCGTTGCATATAGTCAATGGCTCTACTCTGCCAATCATTGCAGGTCGTTGCCAGTCGGCGAGGGCTGTGGTAAAGTTGGTGAGAGAAAGTGTCAAGAGTTGTTCTAGTTGAAAGGACCAGTATGAGTATCATTCATTCAAACGGATTTATCACTCTGCCCAATGGAAAGACCTTGCCCTGCACTGACTTCAAGGTTGACATTGAGGAATCGGTGCCACCTGTCAGTGAAGAAGAGCGAAGACAGGTCAATGAAGCACTCAGGAGAACGCGAGGGATGCAAGGAGTACGCATTGACTTTGCGACGAACTACGAGGATGGCGGTGCATACCAGCCGACGGGTCCCGTGGTGGATTCAACGCTGGCAGGGAAAGGCGAGGAAGAGCGATGACCACACTTCGAAACTCCCTGCTTGCAACGACCTGCATTGTCGGCTTTGTGGGAGCCGTGTATTATACGTTGCCAGGGTATGACAAGCTGTTCTTAGGTGGCACGGGACCACAGCCCACGGGGATATTCCTCTGCGCAACACTGTTCCTCATTGGGTTTACCATTGCCGTCATTGTCAGTCCTGGGAAGGCGCAATTCTGCCCACAATGTGGGTGCAACATTGTAAAGAAGCGGGAGCAGTTGAAACAGGCAATGAAAGGCAAGGAGGAGAAGCAATAAGCAAGCAACGAAAACATCAACGACAGAGTGCAACGGCACCAAGGCAGGTCAAGGCACAAGCGACTATGCCTATGAAGAACCTGTGGCGTGCTACCCGATAGAAATGGAGATAGAATGACTAAAACAATTATTTGGTATCAGACGCCCAACGAAACCTTCGAAGAGCGCGTCAAGCGCATCAATGAAACCCTTCATCGCATTTTCTTTGACAGCAGTGACGACGTGTGCCCTGTGAGCTTCCCACTTCAAAAAGAGGACAGATCTATCTGTACTGTATGCGGTGCAGAGGGTCGATACTGGCTCTCACTCAAGCACAACGCGCCGCGCTTCCTGCAATCACTGGATGCAATGCAGCTCATTGTAACGTCAAGGAAGCTCTTGGAAGTCAAGGAAGCTCTTGGAAGTCAAAGAAACATTCCTTGCATGGGCATTCAGAAGTCCATATGAGTGCAGTGTCCTTGTACGTCATGAACCCCATGCTTGAAAGCAGGGGCTTGTTCCTAGCCCGCAAGAGCCGAAACAATAGGCACCATGACTTGTGCCCTAGAGATATTCACAGCAGCGTTAAAGTCTGCGAGTGCAGCATACCCACATGCCTTACAGACAAATTCAGCTTGACTCCTGCGATTGGCTTTCTCGCAATGCTGACATACAGCACACGTGCGAGAGGTGTTCCTTGGATCAACCGTATGCAACGGGACACCTGCAAGAGCAGCTTTGTATGAGAGGAAGAAACGGAGTTGATTAAAAGACCAACTGCTATGGCGATTGCGCTGCGAGCGTCTAACCGTGCTATCGGTACGTTTCCGAATGTGCCTAAGCTCTTCAATCGCTATAGCCTGCCTATGTGTCTTGGCCTTTTGAACAATCCGCTTGGAGATGACATGGTTAGTGTTGCGCTTGAAACGAGCCTCTTTACCAGAAAGCTTTTTGAGATGTCTTTTTGCCGACTTGGTACCTCGTTTTTGAAGTCGCTGACGAAGGGAGTGCATTCGCTGTCTGTTTTTCTCGACAGCTTCTCCGCTGAATGTTTCCCCTTCCGAGTCTGTGGCAAGGTTCACTATGCCAAGGTCGACTCCGAGCGTACCACCTTCCGGTTCATCGGGGGTTGGAGCGGGAACGTCAAGAGTCACTGCGAGGTAGAAGGTCCCTTGGCGATAGAGCAAATCGGCTTGCCCTTTGATCGAGTCCATACGGGACTGTTGATAGCCTCCGATACGGAAGGGGACAATGACACGCCCTTGCAGGGTCAAGAGGGAGACTTCATTCAATCCTTTGAATGCCATCAGGCGTTCATCGTAGGTTATAGCCCCTTCAGATCTGAAGGATGGTTTGATGCTCCTATCCCGCTTGTAGTTATCGACTACCTTGCTGATAGCCCTGATAGCCATTTGAGACGACAAATTGAAGCGTTTGCGGATATCGCCATAGACAATCTTCTGAAGCTCAAATTTGTTTGCAAGCTTCTCATCAAAGGCTGTCTGAGCAATATCGTTACATGCAGCGTTAAATGCATGCATCGTCTCAAGAAGAGCGGTATGTTGTTCTGGCGATGGTGCCAATTTCAAGAGCATCGTTTGTTTCATACAAGGATTATAGCATACTTAGAACGATGTTGTCAATACATTTCTAACAATTGGCTAGGATTGAATCCAGCCTTGCGAGGCTGTCATTTATTCCTCCCCATATCTAAAGAAAGGGGCTTCCTAAATGGGACGTGGTGAAAGCAAATGGTACAAGCATGAAGGCCGCACACGGCAAGACGCTTTTTATTTAGCAGCACTAAAGGCATTGGGCTACACTGTCATCACTGAAGAGCAGGGAGAGAGTCAATGAAGCTCAAGGCAATCTATCACGGAGATGAGCTTTGCCTTGCAACGGAGGCAGGGGAGATCATTGAAAGCGTTGAGACTTGCCGTGTATTTTCTACAGGGATGGGCGCAATGGTAGGGCAGCGCATTCCATGCCACTTCTCAATCATCGTCAACCTTGCAGTGTCTGAGAAAATCATTGACGCCGATGAGAGAGCACTGCCCACACGGACACACATTGAACGCACTGAAGAAGAATTCGATGACCGTCTGGATGAGCTGAGAAGACCACCGTTCGTGGAATACGACTACGATCCCGACGAGGGGCCGTTCTTCTACAACGATGCATTCGAGGAGGGAGATATAATGGAAGGACTCTGCCCCGATTGCTGCCAAGACCTCTGCCTTCAATGCGAGCATTGCTGCACGCCAGCATGCGAGGCAGAGAACTGCGATTGCCCCTAGCGTGCCATCCTCTCGATAGCTATCCCCATCGCGTACACAATCGCCCCTGCATGAGAGATTGCACACACTGCCACCGGTGCCACAACGACTGCAAAGACAAGCAGCGGCACCCATGTAAAGCCATGCTCTTCCTGGCAACGCATCGCATGTCCTCGCAGCACGCCGGTTTCACTGCGCTTGCCACGCCTCGCCGTTGCAAGGAGAACGCGCCGCTTGTTCATGATCGCAGGGAGCTCAAGGGTATCATCGGGATCATGGAATGTTGCTGGGGAAGGAAGTCTCATCGTCGCTGCCACCATCGCTTATCACAGGGCTTCGTTGGCTGGTCGATGTCTAATCCTTGCGCATCCTGGAAAGGCATGGACCTCCATGAGAAGCCCATGGCAAGGATACGCTTGTCACGGTACATGACATACGATACCCCACATCTCTTGCAGAACATGATAGGCGTATCGTTGGTATCTGTGTAGATGTCAAACTTGTGCACCACTCTGCCCCGCTCCCTCTCCCATGTGCGCCGCTGCCATTTCCTTGAGTCTTTCCAGGCAAGCAATGCAGTCCCCGATGGCTCGATGACCACCATTGAGCGGCACCCATGTGTAGGACCCGTACCGTGTTGACCAGTTGCCTTTGAACTGCGAGTACAGCTGCATGGCACAGCCCCACTTCTGCGTAAGGTGTGGCAGGTTATAGCGTTGTGCACTCTGTGCAAGCCTTGCCTTGTCAAAGTCAGCATTGAATGCCACAAGGACATCCCTGCCCTTCAATGCATTCCGCAGATCGTCCCAGATACCAGGGAGACGCGGTGCAACGCTTAGCTCTTCATCGGTTATTCCATGCTTCTCCCTGGCTTCAGGGGACACAGGGCATTCAGGGTTGACCAACGAATAGAACAATGTGTTTCCTTGAGGGTCAATGACCCCGACCTCGACAACAACGCCATACAATGAGGTCGTTTCAACGTCGATAATGGCCCAACTCTCCGAGGGACGATTGTGCAGAAGACCATGTGCACGCCTGGCAGCGTCTTTGCGATCTGCTTCAATATGGGGTTTGCCCACAGTTGGAACAGAAAGTTGGAATAGGAAAGTAGCCCTTCTGGGCTAAAAGAAAGACTGAACGGGGCTTTTTCACCTGATCAGCCAGACGTTGAGAGAGCAGAAAGAGGGATTCACATCTACTAAGTCGTATTAGCAGACATGGCCTCTTGCCGAACAAGCACAAATCGGAAGCCTGATGTCTGCTAACCCAGTGCAAAAAGCCTCAAAATCGATGTCTGCTAACCCAGTGCAAAAAGCCTCAAAATTGATGTCTGCTAAGGTTTGCATGTCCCAGATGACCCTTTCGTCCTATTCGCTATTCCAACTTTCTGTTCTTACCGTGCTCAACCCCCAATATTTGGCATTAGATAAATTCTCTTTCTATTGGAACGTGTTTAGATCAATGATGTGGCTATGATAGCAGAGATGGCAGGGCTTGACAATGCTGGTATGCTGAGCATGCAAAACTCGTCGCAAGACGGGAAAGATACCTGAGGCCTCGCACGCGGCCTCCGCAGCTAAACCCGTGCCGATAAGGGAACTGTATCGTTAAATACGTCTCAAATGGCCTCTCTCAAGAATGAGCTGCCCGAAAGGGTAACACAACAGGGAGAGGCTTTTTGTTGTGCATTTTCACTGATGTGCTTAGCATGTCCAGGCAACCCAAGGACAGCAGCGGGAAGCGTGGAATTGACAGTGATGGCAAGGCTGGGGTAAAATATAGCTACCGATACTTTAACTATATAGGCAACTATCGGTCGTTATCCACATTTTGCATCAAGGAAGGATAGAGTCAATGGACATCGTATCTGCAATACCACAGACTATCTCAGTAGGGCAACTTGCAAACGAATATGCAGCATCTAACGCATTCAGTGACTATCAGTCAAGGATGGCAGCGAATACATTGAAACGCCAAAGAGATGACATTGCGCTCTTCTCTGCCTTTCTCAAGAACATAGGCATGAATAAGGATAACTTGATGGATGATCCCACAGAATGGCATGGTATCACCTTTGGGCTGATAGAAGCGTTCAAGAGGTGGCAATTAGAACAAGGTTATGCAATTGCATCTATCAATGCACATCTCTCAACGGTCAAAGTGTATGCAAAGCTGGCAGCAAAGTCAGGCGTGCTCTCACCAGAGGAATATGCAATGATCAAGATGGTGAGCGGCTATCGGCACAAAGAGGGCAGGAACGTAGACGCGAAACGTGTCCAGACACGGCGAGAGGGTGCGAAGAAAGCTGAGGCAGTGCCCATTTCACCAGAGCAGGTCAGGGCATTGAAAGAACAGAGTGATACTCCGCAAGGCCGGCGTGATGCCTTGCTTATGTGCCTGCTCCTGGATCATGGGCTACGATGTGGTGAAGTAGCGGGATTGCCAGTTGAGTCGATAAATCTCTCGACAGGACTCTTTACTTTCTATCGGCAGAAAGTTGATAAAGTTCAGACTCACCAGTTAACCCGCGATACCCTGCTCTCTGCTATGAGATATCTTGAAGTTGCCAAGCCTAGAGGTAAGCTACTCATGGGTAGCAGGAAGAACGGCAACCTCGAGGGTGCAATGAGTGAACGGGCCATCACTGATCGTGTCCGAGAGCTGGGGGAAAGAATAGGCATCAGTGGTCTGTCTGCACATGACTGCCGACATGACTGGGCAAAGGACGCGATCAAGCAGACGGACATCAAGAGCCTGCAGCAGGCCGGCGGATGGTCATCGTCTGCGATGCCACTTCGATATGCAGACGACGCAAGGATAGCCAACGAAGGCGTGAAACTATCAAGGTGATATCACCACGCACTCTCATCGCCTTCATCGCCATTTTCACCGCCACTCAGTGCCTCTGCAATGGATGCAACGAGGAAGAGCAGTACCCACTTGCCTGCGATGATCGTTATTAATACCGCTATAGTTAATAGAAATACCGTCATGTTGTTTCATGCCTCCATTCTTGCCTTGCTTGTTCAAAGAAACCAATGAGCCCTCGCAGCGTCATACCTCGAATGTCAGTGATAGCACCGATCGTTGTCAGCCTACCTTGGAGCAGGATGCTCACCTCCGAGCCATGCTCTGCAAAGCCAACAACGATCTTGCAATGGTATTCCCGTGCAAGGGCAAAGATGACAGAGAGGATCACTGTCTCTTGTCTGTTGTAACGGGGCATAGGTTTCTTTCATGTGGAACAGGTTTTGATGACTTTAGTTAAAAGCTCTTGAACATAGATCTACTCTTCTGCTATCATAGCAGATACAGAACAGCTCTTCAAACAAGGAAGGGCTTTCTTTCAGCAGGAACAACTCTCGACACTTTTATCATTGGAGGCAATGTGCAAATTTTGGCAATACAAGGAAAATCAGGGAAAAAGCGTGGAAAAGGACAGGGATTCGCAGCGCTTCCCCCGGAGAGGCGCAAGGAAATATCGGCGATGGGAGGCAGGGAAGCTCATCGGCTAGGCACTGCCCACAAATGGGACCACGATGCCGCCGTGTCGGCTGGCCGCAAAGGGGGCCTGGTTAGTCGTCGCAGGGCAAAGCTTAACGTTGGTAGCACTGAAAAGACAGTGAAAGATCGATAGAAAGGAAAGTGAATATGTTAGACATCGTATCCATGCTACCTAGCAATGACATGATTGAGGATTATCGAGAGGAAGAGTTGGATTTGCAGCTTCAAGTGATTGATTGCATATGGATACCTTCAATGGAGGGTAGACTTGCAAGGCTTGATCAACCTAGCGAAATCCTAGCTCCGACTACAAAAAAGGCAGTTATAGATGGCAAAAGGGTGGACGTGCCATATTATGAAAAAATATCGGCGATAGGCGTTTCAAGGCAGTGGTCCATAGAATCGTCAGAAAAGAAATCTGCTGAGACAGGATTTGTACAGAGCAATCCATCTGTACGGGAAAGATTAAACCAATACCGGTACTACCCCTACACAGAGCAGTTCACTAATGAATTCAGTGCGATGCTGCGAACAAAAAGGGACAGTAAAAACAGACTCACAAAATATGCACTGGTAGACAATGACCCTGTCCTCCTTAAGTGGTTCAACCTTGTTTGCAGATTGAGAGCCATGCAAGGCCAAACGGAGCATTTCTTTGGGAACGGGCGGCGTGCATTTTTGCGAGACACAAGGGCAACGTTTATGGCTATGAGAGCTCATTGGGAAACCCCACGTGAAGAGGCACGTGTCACCAATAGAGCACAGAATAACCTTGGAATCGGGGCTGAAGCAAGAGCAAAGGCAATAGCAAAGCTTGGGGATGTAAACACTGTCTCACTTATAGCACAAATCAATGAAAGCAAGGACTTAGATCCAGAGAAGCGAATCGAGCTTATGGAGAGAGTGCTGCAATTTGAACAGGGAAAAGCCGCTATTGCCAGTGAATATGCCGCTATTGCCAAGGAAAACACTGAGATTGTCAAAGAACTCCGCGCCCCTGTCACTGAAAAGTTCCGTGAGTCGATGAGGGAAGGGGAACAATTCGCAAGAGAGGACTTGCTTAGAGGCATAGAAGTACAGCGAAAACTTAAGGAGGCAACAAATGAATAACGAGATGCTACCGACACTTTTTGATCAAGAAGCTTCAATAGAGACACAAGATGTTGATGAATTTCACTATGAGGTTCTTGACCTTGAAGACCGCGAATTTGTCCAAGAAAAGGAGTATGAGATACGTACTCACTGGACAAGGGCGGCTAGCGAGATTTTAGCATCAGGGGAAAAGCTTCTGCTAGTACAAGACAGGTTAAAAAGAGCTAATGGGGGAATACACGGAAATTTTGAAGGATGGCTAAAAAGGGTTGGATTAAGCAAGGGAAACGCTTTTTTTGCCATGAAAGCCTATAACAGATTTGGGAATGAGAAAAAGTCTGTAATACAGACTTTTTCTTCTGAGGTGGTTAGAGAATTGACCTATGCTTCCGATGAAATTGTTGATCAAGTAGTTTCGGGTGATGTGCATCCCACAGTCAAAGCCATACGAGAGGCAAAGAAAGCAGAGAAAGAGGCAAAGGAAGAAGCAGAGGAAGCCAGGAAAGCAGTAACTAAGGCTAAGGCGGATGCCAGAGCAGCACAACAACAACTTACTCTCAAAGAGGCATCTTTTCAGTCAGAATTTGAGGCACTGAAAGGGCAGTTTGAAGCAAAGATCCAAAAGCTAGAAGCGCTCACGACTCCTCAGATTGAAATTAGGGAAATCGAAAAGGAAGTCCTACCTGAGTCTGTCAAAAACAACATAGCAGAGATGCAAGGCAAAATAGACGAATTACAGGCAGATCTTGACAAGACAAAGGGGACGGTCCCACAAGAGACATTAGATCAAATGGAAATGCTTCAAACCCAGCTTGCAACATACAAAACGCTTGTTGATGCAAAAGAGAAAAGCCTTAACGAGATACGTGGGCACAACGCAAAGATAGCAGAGATGAACAAAAAGCTCTCTGAAGAGGCACGACTGATGTCCGCTGAAACACAAGCAGTGGTAGGCCGTGCTCGCATCCGGCAGAAATGGAGAGAAGACACAAAAGACCTCCACGTAGCCATAGCCAAGTTTGTTTCTGAGATCCCTTCCCTGATCGACCAGGAGTCCCTAGAAGGCGATGATTGGGCAAGGCAAGGGCAATGCATCGAGATCCTGCAAAGAGCACTATCAGCTCTAGGACAGATGAGGAATAGCCAATCTGATCCGTTTGTCAATGCTTCTGTCGTTGATACAGCATTGAGCGTCAATGGGCATGACATAGTAGATGCAGAGGTGGTTCAGCGATGATGCAAGGCAAAGACCCGATCGACACTTTTGACAAGATGAAGGAAGAATACATCAAAATACAAGATAGGAGGATCAAAGGCCTTAAGCGAACAATTGCGGCACTTGAGGAGACAATCGAATGCCACAAGGAAGAGATTAAACACCAGAATGATTTTATGAATCTTTTAAGGCAGGAACTTGCCAAAAGTCGTCAACAACCGGAGGTTACCCAGTGATCAAAAATGGTAAGCAATGGTATGCCGACAATTTCCATGAACGCGCCCTTACCCATAAAGATGCTGTAGGATGGGCCTGTGAATGGTGTGGACGCAAGCACGGGGAAGAGTATAAACCCGATGCCATTCAGCTCCCTCTTCTAAAGAGTCGCAAGAAAAGGCCCAAAAGAAAGGTAGTGGTCGTGGCACACCACCCCAACTACGATACAGAAAACCCAGATGCCGAATTGATTATACTCTGCAAGGCGTGTCACGGAAAAGCACAGAGACAGCATAACCGCGAAGCAAATCAAAAAAATGCCGATGACAAGAGGAAAGAAAAGCTGCTAGGTGAGACACGGGATGCAATGGATAATGGTCAATTAGAATTGGCATTTGGAGAGTATGAATACCCTATCCTGCAGATTGACTTCCCTATCACGCCTTTCCTGCAATCCGTACCATTGGAGAATGACTTATCCACATCTCATCCACATGTTCACAACTCATAGAAAGCGAGGATATCAATGAGTACGGACAGACCAGTAGTAACAGGCACTGAGTCGCAACTAAAAGATATTGCAGAGGCCCGTCTAACAAGGGAATATGGAGAAGCGCGCAACAACATAAGCCCTGGATTGCGTTGGTTAACCGGTGATCCCCATCACATTCCACTCTATCTTGATCATCCAGAATACCGCATCAAGGACGGGGAAAGAACGGTAAATGCCAATCCATACGGCCTAGACCTAGAAGACTTGGAGTCTCTTGTAAAGCTAGCAAAAAGCAAAAAGTTGTATCTTTACATAGAACCGATATCAAACTACAACACGGGCACAGTGCTTGTTGTTCTTACAGAGACAAGTTCGTCAGTGCAGAATCAGCGCGCTGCAAGGCTTAGATCACAGGAAAGCGAGGCCCCGCAATGACCAACACCGACAACCCCGATCACATCGACTTCACCGAATCACTCTTGCAGGAGCAATTCATCCGCTCTGCGATGGAGCCTGCAGCTGAGAACCTCACTGCCATCCGCGAGGATATCCAGGACTTCACGGCATCATTCGACGAGAACGCTAAGGCGTGCGATGAGGAAGCAGCGAAAAGGGAGGAGATCAGCCATAAAAGCGTTAACACCTTCTGAGATATATATCTTAAAGCTTCTCGCAATTGGAAAATCAGGGTATGAAATCGAGAAGGAATTACATATTACCAAGAATACGCTCTATGCCCATATATATGGAATCAAGAATAAAACGGGCATTAGAAACCGGATACTCCTCGCATTCTATGCGTATGGAAACGGATATATCACAAGCGACGAGATTAAAGCAGCGATAAGAAAAGAAAGAGGTATCACGTGAGCAGCGATAGGCTCTCTATCCTTCCGGATACTGTTGGCGAAATCAAAAATCGAACTCGCGATGGAAGATAACCTATTCCTGCTTTGAGCTTGGGAAACCAATTCGCCAACAGTATCCTTCCGGGTGAATTTGGCTGTAAAATCGTAGCATCAGAGCATAGCTATGCCTCTCATTGGGTGCGAAGATGGCAGCGCAGGGCATTTGTAAAATAAACAACATCTGCTCAAAATTGCAAATAAAAAAACTGCCCTCCCTGGCAGTTCAGTCATCTAGGCAATCTGGGTCCCATTCCACAGGAGGACTGTCATCATCTGCCCACCACTCGCACGGCGGCAACTTTTGTGGCATGTTTGGGAAATCATCGAGAAACTTATCTGCACGGCAACACAACATCACATCTCTGCGATCTATCAATGTGCGCTTGATCAATGTTCCCCCGATGCTATGGCACGCGGGGCAGCACGCTTTGCTGTCCCAGCGCATCTCAGCAGCGAGTTCCCTGCAACCCATTGGCGGCGCAAGGAAAAACTTTGCTGCACTGCCCTCCCCTGTCCGGGAGAGGCAGAGCCTGCCACGATCAAGCAGCGTATTCACGGCGTCACGGCGCATCATGGCAGACACGGTAGGCTCATTGTAGTCGTGGGTATCATAGCCATGATCTTCGAGAAAGAGAGAGAACTCAGCGAGGGAGGCGGATTCGATGGTGCGTTTGTAGCCATTGATGCCAAAGAAAGTCCTTGGCTGGTCGACGATCTTGCAATGCTGCACGAGGCATTCCGTTGCATTGGCAGGGGGACACCATGTGCCCGTGGATTTTTTTGCGAGAGGCTTGAATTGCTGTAGTGCAGGAAATTGCATTGTCGGAAATTCGGACAAGATAATCGCTGCATATTCATCAGTCGGAATCAATTGACCGGAGGGAGTGAGTACAGGCATGGGAATTCTCCTTCGGCCACATCCTTGTGGATTATTCCGCGCCACCCTTGCCACAACTTAGCAAAAATATTTTTTGAGTATACACCTTTTATGTAACGTTAGGCAAGATCCGATAGGCTATACATCGTACGGCAGACAGACACAGCGTGCTATGAAAAATTGCACTTTTAAAGTATTGCGCATTCCACATATTGCATAGATACATTCAAATATTGCACAAAAAAGCGAGGATGTTCCTTGATCTCAGAGCATCCTCGCTGCACTTCGTGGATGGTCAATGCCTTACTTGGGCTGCCTGGATGGCCCTCCCTGCCTCTTCCCTGGAAAGCCCTGCCTTCTGTGCAAGTCCAAGCTGTCCAAGGCGTTGCAGTGCGCGTCGCTGCGGCATGTTTGCCGTGCCAACGATATTGCCTAGCTCTGCGTCTGGCAGTGGCTTCAAGGAATTCGATGGTTGGGGCTTCGCTGCAGGCTTGGCAACGGACTCCTCGCTATCGAAGGGATGATCAAAGTTCTCCCCGAAGTCACTGGCATCCATTGAAGCCTCAGTGAAATTCTCTGGCTCTTCAGTGCTGCCATTGACGCCTGCGTAGATGTCATTGGTGACTTGGAGGCTCCAAGCAACGGAGTCCTCAATTTCCCCCTTGATCAAAGGGAGATACTCCCCGACGTGATGGGCATCCAGGTAGTCATCGTCGACCTGGGCAGGGATTTCACTGACGATCGGGGAGACGGGGCTTCCCTGATCTCCCTTTACCTGCATACGCTTTATACGTTTGCCGGGAACAAGCAAGAGGGAGAAGCCCCAGTACGGCGTCTTCGTGGCTTTGCCGTGCTTTTCCTGGAAGAGCTCATTGTTGGCACGGAGCACACGGTACTGACCGTCGCGTCCCAGGATCGGAAGCATGTCGCTTGCGAACTGGTTTTTTGCCACAACGATCACAGGGCGAGGGGGATTGGACTCATCAAAGAATGGCAGCAGTTCTGCCACGAAGGCACGGAATTTCAATGTCTTGACATTTTTTACCTTACCCTTGCCGTCGTCTTCCTTGTGCCATCCAAAGGCAACCCCCGCGCGCTTGGACTTATCATTCATTTCCTGCTCGGAGTGGCACCCTTTCGCTAGAATGAAGAGGGAAGCACCAGCTTTTCCACCGATCTGCCAGTACGTATTGAGCTTCGACTGCTCAATTTTGACCTGGGGCAGATTTGCAGCTGCGCACACTTTGTCGAGATAGGGATACTTCCCTGCTTCGATATGCCACCCGACCGTGGTATCTTCAGCGCCCTCACAGTCCCTCTGCGAAAACCACTGTAAGACGCCTTCTTCAATGCCAGACTCAACAACATCATTGTCTTCACCGAAATCGTAACCGCTTGACATGATAATTTCCCTTTCAATAAAAAAACTTAACTAAGAAGATTATATCACTTCTATCACAAAGTGTCAAGAGTTGGTTCAAATGAAAGACAATTCTCTTGAGACAAGGATAGAAGCCATGTTAGCAGGGAGCAGGAGCAATTTGAAGAAGCTCAAGAGGCTGGGATGCTCCCACTCTCGAAAAGCAAAGGGCGGCAAGAACCGCAAGAAAGCCGCTCGTAAATTGGCACGTCAGCATGCAAGAATAGCACATATCAGATCCGATGCATTGCACAAAGCAACTGCTCAAATCGTGGCGAAAACCAAGCTCGATAGCGAACGACCTAAGAGCATTGTGATAGAGGATCTGAATGTGTCTGGCATGCTCAAAAATCGGAAATTGAGCAGGGCAATAGCTGATGTGGGACTCTACGAGTTCAGGCAGCAATTGACCTACAAAGCTGAGCAAGCCGGTTCTGCTGTCCATGTCATGAGCAGGTGGTATCCATCCTCTAAAACATGCTCTGGCTGTGGCTGGATAGATCATGACCAAACTCTTTCCGATCGGACATTCATCTGTCATGAATGCGGAATCGTCCTTGATCGAGACTTGAATGCTGCTTTGAATTTGGCAGCGTCGGCATAACTTTTTGTACCGTGAGTTACACGGGAACATAACGCCTCTGGAGAGAGTAGCTCTGGCTTGGATGAAAGTCCAAGTGAAACTACTCTCAGGGAAGGAGGAACCAGACATCGGATATGGCGTGTCCATATTTGTCTAAGTTCTGGATAACGGATTGGCAGGCAGGGCAAAAAGTGTCGAGAGTTGTTCCTGGCAAAAGAAAGAGGATGGTCAAAGAGGCCATCCTCAATCCAGATCGATCTCCTCTTTGGGCTTGCGACGCTGCTTCAGCGGAATGTATTGGACGGGGAACAGAATGTTATTCCCAAGGTTGGCAACAGGATAGACCTTGCGGCCTTTCTTGGATATCGCATGCAGGGAAAGTATGCCACCTTGCTGCACTCCCCTTTTCGTTACTAGCTCACCACCCCATTGCGCTTCGATTTCAGGGATCTGCTTTGTCGACACCACGTCAACGACTTCTTCGACCTCTGGCATCTCTGGTGCCACATTGAATATCGGTGCTTTGAGCAGCGATTCCTCGCTGAAACGCCAGGATTGGAAGATGCCGTTCTTGCCGGGCACTTTGCGGTCAATCGGAATCTTGCCGTTGTTGGGATCTGCCCAGTGGTAAAACAATCTTATATCAATGCGCTCTTCACGTCCTTCCGCTGCCAGGCGTGCGTTGATCCAATTCCATGCTTCCTTTGATGTCATCAGGCTATCTGCAGCGAGGCGTGTCTTCTCCTCTTCGATAAGCAGGGGGACCAATTCATCGACATCTCTGGGTTCAAAGAGATGATCTCCATTGGCATCTGGTGAAGGTTTGATCCGCCCGCTATCGATAATCCGTGTGATCTGCGAGCTGTATTGGAACGATGGCAAGTGTTCCCTGATGCGGGCAAGGACCTGCTTCGGGGTAAGCAGCCTTGCAAGCTTCTTTTTCTGCTCAATGAGCTCAATGATGTCAGCGCGGGCAAAGCGCTTCAGTGGTCCCTTTGAGTTGGCGGGGACAATGTGCCCTCTGGTGACATAGTTATCCCATTCATAGTCCTTGATGGGACTTCCCAGTTCCCTGAAGAGTTCAATGGCTTGTCCCCGTGTCAGGGTTTCTTGCTTAATTTCTATCATGAATGTTCCTCCTTGTGCTTGCACGTGATTTAATGATAACATAATCGACGCAAACCATCAACTATTGTTCCTAGTGAAAGACCACTGCCTTTCAACAGGAACAACTCTTGACACTTTGTCTATCTATGGAATATGCTAAATCTCTATCCATCTCGGAGGCAACTACTATGCACATCCAAATTCCTGCCAACCAACTCGTACTCATGGCACGGATGCCGATGCCACCATCGATAAACCATGCCAAACGCGCGGGTGTCCGTGAGCGCAAGGACTACAGCGCAGCTGACTACCTTGCGGGCAAGAAGCCGTACTATGGCACCACCTACACGGACCCCAAGGCAGATCTCTATAAGCAAGAGGCGCTGTGGATGCTTCGCTGTCCGTGCCCGCCCCAGTGGCAATCATGGCAAGAGCCTATGGCTGTCCGTGCACTCCGAGAAAATACAACGATCTGCCTGGATTTTGAGCTATGGGAGTTTTTTGCAGATAACAAGAGCGATGCAGACAACCGCGTCAAAGGATTCCAAGATATCCTTGCAGAGCATCTTGATATCGATGACAAAAGGATCATCGAGGGAAAGCAGCACAAGCGCGTCATTCCAGGATGTACGCCGTATGCCGTCGCGAAGCTTCGTGTCGCTGAAGTCACTGATGCCAAGGCAGAACAAGCAGAATTAGATGATATGTTAGTAAGTTTAACGGAGGAAAAGAACTATGGCAGTTTTACGGAAATACGAGCTTTCGCATCTTCCCCAACCATCGCCGACGCCGGAGCAGCGCGTCGCTGATTCGTGGCTCAATGCAATGCCACGCCCTGTTCCTCAGCGATCTTCAGAGATCGAGGAGATGGTGCACCGCGAAATATCCCTGCATTTCATGGCAACCCATGAACCCCCTGTGCAGCTTCGAATGAACCCCCTTGCTATTTTTCAGATGGAAGGTGAGCGATGGTACTCCTTCCCCTTCCTCGCCGAAACCCACGCCATCATTGGCATCCCTGTAGTCCCCGATCCCCATGTAGGCTTTAATGAAATACGCTGTATTGGCAGGGAAGATACCATGATGGCAGTGAAGTCAGTGGGGAAGCAGTGCTAGGCACTGCCCTTGCCAATTTTTCTTTCATTTGAACCAACTCTTGACACTTTGTGATAGATGTGTTACTGTAGGAGTAGCATTTTCACATTTCGAAAGAAGGTTAAAAACAATGATCGAAGTAAATCATCAAGAGTTGGTTTCGCTGAAAGATCGGTATCTTTCCGCTGAAGAGCAAGGATATCCAGAGGCAGAGCAGCAGATCCTGCAAGCGTTGAGGTATCTCGCCGCATGCTGTGATGGCGCTGGTGACAAGGATCACACTGGCTTCAACAAGATCGATGCCCAGTTCGGAGCCGATCTTGCCAACAAACAGTACCCCCTGACATCGCGGCAGCTCATGGCGGCTCGCAGGATGCTCAACAAATATCAACCCAGACAGCTCACCCCCGCAGGCCTCCTGCTCCCCGATGAGACATCAGTGCAAACCCTGGCAAGACGCAAGGAAGAGGCATGGACACGTTCGCAGCAAAGCCGTGAGAACATTGCAGAGATGCGGCAGCCCACGCAATCCCAGGCTCGCGTGATAGGCCTGAAAGACGGACTGCTGGGCGTGATGTTCCCCGCTGGTGTCAGTGACTTCCAGGAAAATCTTCGCAAGATCCGTGCCATCAAGGAGGAGGTCGAAGGCATCCGTGTGATCAACTCCGCGATGGCCCGTGTGCAGTTCGTTGAAGACACGAAAGATGGCAAGGTCTTCAAATACTGGCAGGTTCCATTAGAGTACGCAAAGCGTGTCATTGCGGACTTCCCTGACTTCAAGGTAGTCCCCGAAGTCCTTGAAATGATCAATGTAGAGCGACGACGGATCGAGGAAGAGCAGCGCATTGCAGAGGAGAAAGCAAGGATTGCCAGGGAGCGCGTTGAGAAGCTACTTGCATGCCTTGGAGATCTGAGTCAGTCCATTGGGGGCCGTGTGCTCTATGAGCATCAACGAGAGGCAGTGAGGACAATGCTGATGTGGGGCAGTGGTATCGTCGCATTTGATCAAGGTACGGGTAAAACGTTAATGGGTGCACTTATAGGACTTGCCTATAAGAAAGCGGAGAATTGCAAGGTCATCATTGCAGGGCCAAAGACAATGAAGGCGTCATGGATTGAAGAGGCGGAACGCGTTGAATGTCCCATTGAATATTATTCTCACGACAGCATACCGGAAGATATCCCAGGCAAATACATCCTTATCGTAGATGAATGCGATTCCTATCAGAACATGCGGGCTGCCAGGACGAAGAAATTCATTGATCTCGCAATGAAGGCCGTGGCAGTCTTCCCCATGAGTGGGACCCCTGCTAGAAATGGGCGTCCTTCAGGGATATATCCCGCCCTCCTAGCTGTCAAAAACCCACATGTCTATGCAGAGCTTTCTGATGGGTCTCTTGCTCCTGATCAGATCAAAGCCTTAAAGCGCAGATACGAAGGACGATATTGTGCAGCTGGGGCTACTCGCTTTAGTCAGTGGGATACAACGGGTGCGTCGCATCTCGAAGAGTTTCATCGCAAGTTCGTTGGAACTCCACGCGGCATTCTGCGAAAACTCATTGACGACTGCATTGACCTCCCTGAGAAGGTCAGGGAATTAATCCCTGTGGATTTGAATGCTGAAGAGATTCGGACATTTGAAGCTGAGATTGCCCAGATGAGGGAAGATCACGAAAAGCGCGTTGCAGAGAAAATGGAAGCATTCAAGGCTGAGAGGCTTCCCATCCTGATTGAAGAGGAGATTAGGGCATGGCTACGTCGCAAGTTCGATAAGCAGAGAATTGTCGATCTAGGTGAGATGCTCAAACGCGTTTCAGCTGAGGAGATTGAGAAATTCAAGTCCAGGACAATAAGAACCCTCCTTGGAGAGGAGCAAGAGAGACTCAGACAAGCCGATGCTTTGGTTGCCATGGGCCAATATCGCCATGCAGGGAGTCGTGCAAAATCCAGATCTGCAATCCAGATGATCAAGGGCATCTTTGCAGAGGATAAAGAGGCGTCTTTAGATGCCAGTCAAGAGGGAAGGGAGCACGCACCTGCCGCCGTGGTAGTCTTCTGCGAATTCAAGGACGTTGCGGCGCAGGTCGCAGAAGCCTTTGATGTTCCTGTGCTGTCAGGGGATACCCCTGATAAAAAACGCAAACCAATGATCGATGCTTTCCAGAATGGAGAGCGGCGCGTCTTTGTATCGATCTACGGGGCGGGCGGCGTTGGTATTACCTTGACTGCTGCCGCGCATATCATCCTCATTGGACGCCCTTGGACACCGGGCGCGGCTTTCCAGGCAGAGGCAAGGATTAGAAGGATAGGCCAAACAAGGACATGTCTCTGCCAGTGGTTACAGATCCCCGCTCATATCAACCATGTCGATGGTCGAATTGACCAGATCTTGCAGAGCAAGCAGAAGAACATCTCAATGATGCTCGATGGTGCCAAAGAGCACTATGATCCCAATGCACTAGCCTTTGATGCCAAAGAGGCCCTTGACCTCTTCTACGAAGCGACGCACTTCAAGGCAGGCCAGGAAGTCGAGGCGGAGGTCGTACCTAACATTTAACTTTCATGTATGCACCTCAAATGGTAAGAGGTGCATACATTTTCATCTATAGATATTTTGAGGTCACCCTATGACCGATGACAATACACTCAACCTGGCACGGACCTACATTGCCTCCCTCGCGGAGGGCATTGACCCCGGCGCTCCCCCCGCACTCAATGGCTTCAGTGAGCAAATCACTGTGCTCAGGGAAGCCTTCGATGACGGTGGCAGTGATGCCATTGCACGTGCCTTTGAGTCTCTCTCTCGACACAACCCCAAGTACGAACTGCTTCGACCGGCCCTGCTGGCAAAGAAGGCGGGGAAGGCAGCGTATATCTCTGGTGTTATGCAGCCATTGCCAGAGTCTGCACAACTTCCCGCAGGGCTCAGCAAGGGCGCGTGCTTGTGGCTTGAACGCTATATCAAGTTCTCGAAACGTCTCTCACCCAGTGGCTATGAAGGCTTCCATGAGGCCGTGGGACTCTGGCTACTGTCCACGATTGCAGCGAGACGCATTGGGTTGCCATTGGGCAGTTCAACACAGTACACGATGTTGTATATCACTCTTTGCGCACGAAGCGGCCTCTTCGCAAAGAGTGAAACAACAAGCGTGGGCACAAAGACCTTGAAGCAGGCTGGGATGGGGTACTTGTTGATGGGGAACAATCACACACCGCAAAGCTTTATCCGAACGATGACGGGCGTGGTGCCTTCGAACTTTGCTAAGCTTGACGGCATCGAGCGTGCCAAGGCAGAGAGAAGCATTGCATTTTCAGGGCAAAGATCATGGTTTCTCGATGAGTTCGAGCAATTCATTAGTGGCATGAAGAAGAAGAACGGGCATATGCATGAGTACTCTGGGATGATGAGAGAGCTGGACAGAGGAGAGGACGAATACACATTGACGACCATTGGACGCGGTGAGGACAAGGTTGACAAGCCATATCTATCCCTGCTTGCCAATGTGACTCCGTCGGATCTCAAGACTGCCGCAAAGAAAGGCAGCGAAGAGTGGGGGAACGGATTTTGGGCCAGGGTAGCGGTGATCGGTCCCAACGCTGAGGAGCCCCTGCGGAAGGGCAGGATGCCCAATGAGAAATTCCAGGCCCCCACTGACATCCTTGAACCTCTCATCCGATGGAATGAGCGTCTTCGTATTCCACCGATCCTCATTGAGGATGACCCTGATGAGCCTGGAAAGTTCAAGGTAGCGCGGGGAGAGTTCCCTGAGAACGAGGTCTATTTCGGTGATGGCGTGGTAGACGCATTCTATGCGTACCGTGATGCACTACTTGATATGATACACGGATCTTCAAATACAGACTTAGACGGGAATTATGCCCGCTTCGCTGCCAAGGCACTGCGCATCTCTATGCTGGCAGCAAGCCTTGAGAACAACAATATCATCGAGATGCGGCATTGGGCACTAGGGCAGGAGATTGCGGAGCGTTGGCGTGCAAATCTGCACAGCGTGTTCCTTGAAATCAATGAGCCCTCACAGACTGTCAATGAGGCCATCGAGGAGAGGATCATTGCTGGCGTCAAGAGTTTCACTGAAACGCATGGCAGGCCGCCGACGAAACGTGAGATCTCACAGAGGGCAGGGCGCGGCGCTGATAGCAAGGAACTCGTCAAGATCATCGCAGGGATGATCGAAGTCGGGGCACTCGAGGAGATCAATGTAGATGGTAGGAAAACGAAGTGGTATCGGGTGCCGATTGGTGAGAGTGGGGAGGGATGAGCAAGCTTAGCCCAACCCCAGATGAGAGAGCCATTTACACGCATATCGGCAGTCGTATCCAAGAAGAGCGCAAGTCGCTTGGCTTTAGCCAGATGGATCTTGCGCAAGAGGTAGGATTAGCAAGAGTGTCCATCAGCAATATTGAAGTAGGCAGGTATTGTACATCAATATCAATGCTTTACAAAATTGCAAGAGCGTTAGGAATATCGGTCATGGCACTGTTGCCAGGAGAGGAGTTCCATCTTGATTAATCTGTTATGGGCAATACCAGCACTTATTATACTGTTTTTCTTGATAGCTATTGCAACGATATACATAAAACATAAGCATACTGAAACACCTGAACTAGATAGAGCACTATTCAGAAAATGGAGAAGACAGCCATGACAGAAAGCACACGTGAAGATAAGCCACTGAGGGCAAAGGCATATGGGCACATCCCTCACCTGCCAGGAAGTCGCATAGGACCCGGTGACCATCACTGCCATCCAGGGCAATCGCTGATGTGCACTGTCAAGCGCAAGGAAAAGCACGATGAGGTCATTGTGCAAGAAAAGCTTGACGGATCTTGCTGTGCAGTGGCCCTCATTGATGGAGCGCTGATTCCATTGACACGCCCTGGCAACCTTGCTAGTCAATCTCGCTATAGGCAGCACCATCTCTTTGCCGCGTGGGTTTATTCTCAGCAGGATCGATTTCTGGGGGTTCTGCAAGAGGGTGAAAGGATTGTAGGTGAGTGGCTAGCACAAGCCCATGGTACGCGCTACAACCTGCCGCATGATCCCTTTGCAGTCTTCGACATCATGACTCTCCATGAACGCACTGCCTACGATGTGCTCATTGAAAGAGTCAAGGCAGGAGGCTTTGTCACCCCAAGGCTTATTCATCGGGGAGGTCCGATTAGCATAGAAGCCGTGTTAGCAAGGTTAGAGCCAAGTGGACACGGTGCCCTTGACCTCGTCGAGGGTGCAGTGTGGCGCGTAGAGCGACGCGATAAAGTGCACTTCCTCGCAAAATACGTGAGACCTGACAAAGTTGACGGTATCTATCTGAGCGAAGATGACCCTGTATGGAACTGGCAACCGGATTGGAGGACGCAGCCATGACTCTTGCACTCTTGGATACCGTGGAACGCTATGCCACTCCTCAGCGCAAAACATCGAAAGAGCACTGCTCTCCATGTCCCTTCTGTGGCGGCAATGACAGATTTATCATCCTACCTTATGAGTCCTCGCACAAGGGCAAGGACATGCCCCCGCACGCATTCTGCAGGCAGTGCCAGTGGTGGGGAACAGCAGAGATGCTGCTTCAGCAAAAAGAACACATCAGCTATGCCGACGCCAAGGCGATCATTGACGGCTCAAAGACTATCAGTGAGGTATCCACTGGCACTCATCGACCTGCGGGGAGGACAAAGAAGACAACCCCTGCTAGTGTTGAGGGAGCGCCCTGCGTGGAATGGCAAAGTCTTCTTGCCTTCTGCAAGGTTGCCAAGGCAGCTCTTTGGAGTGAGGCAGGGGCAAAGGCGTTGCAGTGGCTGCGAGGTCGAGGACTTCTCGATGAGCTCATTGACTCCCATCAGTTTGGGTATAATCCCCGCGATTGGTACATGGAACGCCCCGAAGAGCTAGGCCTCGCACGCGGTGAGAAGCTATGGCTGCCACGCGGCATTGTCATCCCCTACCTTGGGCAAGATCAACTATGGAAGATCGAGATCCGACGGGCAACCAATCAAAAGAAAGACCGCTATTGGAACGTCAAGGGCAGCGCCAACACCCTGTACAACTATGCCAGCCTTGAATTTCGCGGCAAGGCAGTAGTGTGCGAGGGTGTCTTCGATGCAGTCATCATGAAGCAAGCAATGCAAGAGGCAGGGGCATCAGGGACTGCCGTGGTCGCCACGGGGTCAACCAATGGGTCCTATGAAGACCGCTGGATCATGAAGCTCTCACTCTGCGATAGCGTGGCCTTTGCGTTCGATGCCGACGACGGGGGCAACAAGGCATTTCAGTGGTGGCAGTCAAGGATATCCAATGCAAAGCGATGGGTGCCCAGCAATGGCGATGTCAATGAAATGTACGTCCAGGACAAAGCGGGCTTGATCGATGCCATTGCCTGCGGGTTCGTCTTGAGAGACCCATGCAAGGTCTGTGATAAGGCATCGACTGCCATGGACATCTATGAGAGGCAGTGGTGTGCAGAGCACTTTCCCAAGCCCGTAGAACGATTTGAGGGGCTAGAGGAGTATTGCTATGAATGCGGTGATGACCTTGATAGCTATGATGTCTACGGGCGAGCATGGTGTGCAGTGCATAAGCCTGTAGAAATGCAAGTGACATGGCCAGTGGTAAATGAGCCTGTAGAGCCAATTCAAGATATCCCTGCACCAGAAAAAGAGGCGGTTGAATGGCCAGTCATTGAGCCAGTCCATGAAGTCATTGCAGAGCCGGTGATAGTCCCTGCCAAGTCATCGCAGCGCAAGGAGAAGGCAAAGACGGCATCGATGTGCAATACCGATGGGTGCTATGGATTGATCCAATGCCACGACATGGCAGGCGGGCAGTGGTGCAGTAACTGCCAACTCAGACAGCGCTTCGTAGATGATATGTTTGCCATCGGCTTTCCACGGATCGAATACTCACCGACGCACTTCGTTGAGGCCGGTGAGAGTCAGTGCACAATCTTTGCAAAGTCGATGAGTATGACAGCGGTGTCATTGGCATGCAGAGAGGTCAACCGTCTTGCCCTTGTTGCTCAATGAGACCCTGAATGCCCTTGTTGAGGATATCCACTGCTATCTCCATGCATGCTTCGTCACCCATTGATACGCCTTGAGCAGCAGAGCATGCTACAACGAACTTTCTCCATGTATCCTGTGAGATCATTGCTCGCAATTCAATGTCAGGCGTTGGGTCCTCGACGTATTTCCTTGCAAGTTCGTGGGCTTCCAGGGCAAGTTGCGCTGCATGCTGTGGATATTGCATGACCCATCCACATAAGAATGCCAATTCTCTAATTGCGGTTTTTGCCGCGTCTTGCTCTCGTTGCCAGCTGCGTTTTTGTAGATCCATGTTCCCCACCTTTCTTGTGCACAAAAATATTTCGATATACCTCTACAGTGTACCACAATCCCAAGATCCAATCTTGTGGGCTTCGAAGCTCTTCCGTGATATTTTGGTGTAAACATGCATGAGAATAGCAATGGAACCATTAAAGGTACTATTCGGCAGGCGTCTTCAGCAAATACGCAGTAAGCAGGGTTGCAGTCAGGAGAAGCTTGCAGAAGCCATCCATTGCACTCCACAGCATCTCAGTGAAATTGAGCGAGGCATCAGTGGCACGCACTTTGACCGCGTTGATAAGATAGCAGAATTTTTGAATGTTCCCGTGGAAGATCTCTTTCGTTTCTCTGAACTTCCCAAAGATCTCATCGAAAATGATCAATAGAAAGTTGTCCCTCTATCCCCCTAGCAATAGGTCGAATATGTTTATATCATAGGTGCCAATTGATGAGCCTCCTTGACAGAATTGTCGAAACTTGTTATATTCCAAAGAAGAGGTTTAAATGCAAAAACACCAACCTTCGAAATAATGTGAAAAACCTCTTATGCGGGTATTCTAGTGAATACCCATTTTTCTTGGAATCAGAGATTAGTACGATTCCCGTATCTTTTCAACAGGACCAACGACTGTATTAGTGTAGACCACTGTAGATTGTTCCTTGAGATATAATGGAGTTGACTACTATTTCTGAAGACTAACTAACCCAAGAGGAGCGCCACCGAATGCGATTAGCCTATGTTACCTACGGGATGGGTCACGCCCGTCTCGTTGCTTACAAGCCAGAGAAAGAGAAGACCTTTTTCATTGCCCGCTTTGCCGACTCTACAAACAAAGAATCCACTGCCATCTTCCACGCCTTCGCCCCAATGATTCACCTTGGACCTGCCATGCTTGCCCATGATTTTGCGTTGGAAGCATGGGATGGCGAAGTGATCGTCGGGCAGTGCAAGGGTTCGTTCGTGGATGGGTTGCAGTTGACGGAGAAGTCGGGCTATTTCGAGAAGGTGAATCCCCTGCCATTCGCGGGGGAGGACCATGAGACGATAAAAGCATCGCGATCGGCAGATGGTCCCGGTCTTTCATCGACAGACATCATTGTACTCTCTCGCAAGTGGGAGAGGACTCACCAGTCCACGATTCACATTGCAGTCGGTGAAAGCAGGATCAAGTGGTGGAACAATCACGGCCTCGTGGAGGCAGAAGGCGGTGGCGACACACGGATCACCGGGTGGTCATCGTCGCGGCAGAGTACCCTCGTTGATCTCCATTGCGCCCTGGTGGCGGTGCTTTCGGGGCCACGTCAGGGAGAAGCGGGGTATTTGCTGTGGGGCGATGACGGTGGAATCAGAGTTGGCGGTGGTGAAGGCGGGCGAATAAAGGGCGCAGCGCTGGCTCCATCGCTGGATAATCTGCCCAAGAGGATGCACGAACCGCTCAAGTTGCCTCCCGTGAGCGTGACGCAAGGCAGTGGGAAGGCGTTGAGTGCACTATAATGCCCCTGGAATCAATGGATTCCAGGGGCTTGCTCTTTGAGGATCGGGGCTAGACGATGATAGGGCCGTCCTTAAAATAGTCCCAGGCAAAAATGAAATCGCATCCGCAATTCTCGGCGGCATCCTTGTCCTCTTGGCGATCACCTATCATAATCGTGTCGTGTCGATCAATTCCAAAGTGATCCATAGCTTCTATAAGCATGCCTGGACCTGGCTTCCTACGGTCCCACTCTTTGTAGTACTCGGGCACGGTCAAAGCCTTGATAGTCTTGTCTGAAGCTTTGGCCTTTTCGCCAGTATCCCGATAACAGACGAAGAATGCATCGATAGCGAATGTCTCACAAAAGCTATCTAACCAAGCATTCATTTCCGCCATATCCAGAAATCCCCAAGCAGCGCCACCCTGATTGGTAATAACAGCCATCTTTTTATCTTGCTTATGCAGGTCTTCCAGTCGCTCTTTTCGCCTTAGTGCTAGTGCCCTATCTCCTGCTGTTTGAGGAAAGGTTTTTCCTAGCACTGGCTTTGTTAATGTATCGTCCAAATCAAAAAGGTAAAGTTGGTACTCCCTGATTTCAATGCTTTGCATCAATTTCTCCTTTGCGCCTCTTCAGCACGCAACTCTAAAATACGTTCTCTCACCAGTTTTAGCCCGCCCTTCACCGTCTTGGAATAAAGCACACCAAGCTCTTCCAGTTCAGGCACACTGATCCGGTAGCCAGTCCCATCCTCATGCGGATAGAAACGAACATCATAGCCCCAGACCTTGCCTTCCCTGACAAAGTGCTTTGCCTTGGGTGGTCGTTCGCAGTTGTTCTTTGTTACCGCTGCAGATCGTTCATTATGGTTGTGGACCTGTCCGTGTTTTTCACGGTATTCCTTGGCTGTCACCTTGCCTTTCTTGGACATTTCCTTGTACTGCCCGGACTGGCGGTGATAAGCAACGGCACAAATCTCATCACAGAAATGCTGCTCTGATTTCTGCCACACAGCAGGATTGGAGCGCATGGTGTCCAGAGGCTTTGAGCAGAACGCGCATAGAACCTGCTTAGGTCGACGTTCGATTGCTTGGATGCGCCGATGCTCGTAGAGGCACACTTTATCGCAGTACTTGTATCCCTCCCGTGCTTTCTCCTTGAGTAGCTTTGCACCACATTGTGGGTTCTCGCAGAACTTCACTGCTGTCTCCCTGCTTGCCTTGCGGGGATGTGGCTTCTTCTTTGGCTTGATGGTCATTGCAATCTCCTTTCATTGGTACGTCGCAGTATAGCAGGGACTGCAAAGAAAGGCAAGGATAGGCTTTGGCTTTCAGTGAAAACAACTCTTGACAGTTCTTCCATGGATGGGCTAAGATATAACCATACCAATCGGGCATTTCCGATATATGTAACACAAGAAGGAGAGAGATTTTAATGGCAAGAATGACTACATTGCAAACCAATTCCGAGCTTCTGACTGTACACGAGATAGCGCAAATTTTACGGTGTGATGATACAACAGTGCGCCGCTGGGTGAAGCAGGGCACACTCGATGCCATTTCACTGCCCCATCGAGGCATTCGCACAGCTTATCGCATTCGTCGATCCACACTGCAATCGCTGCTTGCCACGACTGTGCAAAGGTAGACAACGATCTTCCAGGAAAAGGCAGAGCCCCGTCACCGAGTCAGATGCCCCTGTCTAAAGACAGGGGCTTGTGTCTGGACTCCACCTCAATCCAGCATACCTCAAGAGGCGTGCTGCCTTGGCTTCACGATCCGACACATCAGGGCGTTCTGACAATACGCCCGTGCTCATCCAGTCCTGCCGAACGAGCAACGTTCTTAACGCTATATTCCTAGCTCCGACCAAATCGCTATGGAGATGATAGTGGCAGCTTTGACAGTCGAACAATAACCCGTGGTTAGGCCGATTCTTGTCATCGGTATAGCCGCATTTAGGGCAAGCTTTACTTGTGTAGTTGGCATCAACCTTGATGGTCATACACCCGTTCAATGCTGCCTTATAGGCAATCATACCCTGCAATTCCGCAAAGGACCATTTGGAGTACGCCGTGTTGGCTTTCCTCTGCTTGGTACTTACTTTTTTGCCGTTTTTTGTTCGCTTGCGTCGTGTTGTTCGCTCTCTGATATCTGTCAACTGCTCCAATCCGATAATGGAGTGCGGATTTCTTTGGATAATGCGTTTTGCTATGACATGGTTTGCATCAGCTTTCAACCGTCTCTCTCGCCCGCTTATCACTACCAAACGTCTGGTAGCCGAACGAGTGCCTTTTTGCTGAAGTCGTTTTCTCAATCGAGCATAATGGTTTGCTTTTGCTCGAATCTGTTTACCTGGAAAGAATTGGCTTTCTTCTCTTGTGGTCGCTGCCACTGCTAAATATCTCAATCCTACGTCAACACCAACGACACTTTTATGGTCCTCTGGTGTTTGATCCGGTTTCTCAATCTCAAGGGAAACCAGCAAGTAAAATTGTTTCTTCGCCTTGTTGTACCAGAGCTTTGCAGCTCCAATATCAGCACCTTTCTGGATCAAGGCGACATGCTTGTCATATCCTGTGTAGGGGATAGTCAAGCGCCCATCAACGGTCAAAAAGCCGATATGCCGATCTTTTTTGAAGTTATAGTCATGCTTATAGTTGACAGTGACGGTAGGAGAAACGTACTTTGGTGCTTGATCCAAACCCTTATAACGTTTCTTGGTTCTACCAGAAGCACGATCCGCAGCATTCTTCTTGGCCTTTGTCCAAAGCCCTCTATAGGTAGCTCCAACTTGCCTTGGCACATTACATGCCATCTGGGAAGGAAGACCATACAAGGCACGGATTTCACCGTAACAATCACTCTGCAATTTACGTGTGTTGCTCGTCTTACCGTGTTCAAATGCGTGCTTCGACACATGGTTTAAAGCATCTCTATATGCCAGTTGTGTCTTGCGTAATGCATTGAACTGCTCAGGTGTCGTATTTAATTTAAGTTTTGCAGAAATGATTTGTTTCATAGATATAGTATAGCATATCTTCACGCACTTGTCAAGATATTTTTTACCTTGCAGAAGTTGAAAGATTAAACCCAGACTGCGGTCTGCCATTTTTCCACCCCATATCTAAAGAAAGGGGACACCAAATGGGGCTTTTGTTGCAGGGATGACGGGGCTCTGCTATGCCCACCAAGTCTCAACACTTCGATGCCCCTATTTGGCTCTACAATGCGATTCTGGAAGAGGTCATATCACCCTATAAAAAATACCATCATTGCCACTTCTCATCAATTTGAGCCTCAAGAAACCCACATTGCAGAGGCTTACCATTCTCGCCACGCATCGTCCTTGACCTCCTCGCCTTTCCCTGCCACTTCACTGATGTCCCCCGAGAGCAATGCTTTCACTGAGCACTCGAAGATTTCAGCGCACCTGAGCAACGTGTGCACCCTGCATACGTGCCCGCCCGTGCTCAATATCGCTGATCGATGAGACCCGTTGAAATCCGAGGATGTCGGCGAGTTGTCGCTGATCCATTCCACGTTGTCGACGATAGGCACGGATGGCAGTGCCTATGCGGGGATAGCAAGGCTCAATCATTGCAACTCCATCGCCATCTGCCCTGCCATCATTGCACTCTCACGGCGCTTGCGTTGACGCGTCTCACGGGCGTGCACGATGTGTTCATTGAGGTCCAACGCTAGATGACAGGCTTGGCACGCAGCTTTTAGGTTCTCACGCCTGACATCATGTTTATCGTGCTTATCACCCTTCATGCCCGAAGGATAGTCGGTGCCAAGGTGTGCCACTGTCAGCACGACTTTCCCTGCACGCCCTGACTTCAATGGAGAACCGTTGTGGGCTCCACAGAACTCGCAGCGATTCATTGCGATTCGACGGATGGTCCTTGAGATCTTGGGCCAAGCAGTGGGATAGCGATGTTTATCCATTGGCATGGGTGTCACCTCCTAGTGAAACCTGAGCGATGTCTGCTCAATTCCAGGCCACGTGTCGTCTACAGGTTGATAGAACCATTCTGGCTCGAACATGTCAGCGCAGTACTCTTCCAATTGCCGTTCATTCGGCACACTTCAAGTCGGTTATAGCCGTATTCACAACGCTGTTTCTTTGCTCGTTCAATCAATCGACCTATACGCGGCTCTAGATGTATTGCTGCCTGTACATACATGTTGCTATTTATCCGTTCAAGCAGTCTCTTCTTGGAAATTGGCCTTTCATCCTGATAATACATCTGAGGATAGATCCACTCACCTTGACTGTTTTGATATGCTGATTTAACCATTATTCTGCCTCCATTAACTATTATGCAGTTACTAACTTTTTCTCTCTACGTTCATTCTTCCTACGAATATACTCATCCCGTGCTTCTCGTTGATGTTGCTTTGCTTCATCTTGGAGATCCTTGACTCTTTGCTCCAAGGAATATCCAGGCTCTTGCCGTGTCACCATTGCGCACCCACCAGGAATAAGATCAATGACTGCTTGGACACGGGCATTGAATTGGTCTTCGGAGCTAGAGCGATGATCCAGATAGTGCTCATTGCAATACATAGTGCCATCGATTTCATGCGTTGCCGGTGTTTCCTTTTTGATATCTAGGCAGTCGCTGCACCAATCAGGGCCATCTTCAAAGAGGTCTGATCTACAGTTTTTACAATAAAGATTGCCATTTATGAAATCATGCCTCAATTCAGAGGCACCCTGGGGGATCTTGTCAGAGTCCCAACCCTCAAAGGATGGAATACGTTGCTGGCAGGAGTAGCACTGCTCATCAAAAGTCTGAATCTGACTTGGCTCTATTTCAATTGCCTCTGCCCCCACAGTCTTACCCATTCCCTGCTCTATCCATGCACGGATATCCCAGTTGTCCAGGAGCATATCATTGATATCGGGTAGGAAGGGGCGTAGCCGTCTTGCATTGGGCAGCCGTTCTAGCCACCACTTTGACTCTTTATCGCCAGCTGCATCGGCATCAAGGGCAACCAAGACTAACGGCATGAGTGCAAGCCTTGCCAGGTTGGCTACATTCTGCCCACACTGCACGCCAGTCGTTGCCACAACATTGACTATATCGCTGCATTCCTGGACTACTGACAAGGCATCCAGGGGGCCTTCAGTGAGCACTGTGGGTCTTTTCATTCTCAGGCAATCTGCCATATAAAGTTCGTCAGTGGAACTGCCTTTAGCATTCTTCCATCGTTCGTCCTTTGGACAATCGGGGCGCAAGTCACGACGAAAGATTGTGAAGTACCAACCAGACTCATAATCATGAAAGTAGAAGTTTTGCAGGGGGATAATCATGCGTGGGACACCTCCTTGTGCAGAGTAGCCTAAGCGGGCTTTTCTGATTGTCTCATCCTGCAGCCCGCGTCCTCTTGCATACTCAAGCCCTGGCAGTCCCTCGGCAGTCCAGATGCTTTCGCGGTAGTCCTCCATAGCTCTATGGACTTCCTCTTGCCAGGTAATCGAGCGATAGTCAGAATGTGCATGTCTTTGCCGTTGCGTGGGCTTTCTAGTGGCTTGTTGCTCTCTCTCAGCTCCCAAGTCCAGGAGATGTTTCTCTGCCCGTTCGTATCGCCATCGTTTTTCGTAGGCGTACCGTTTGTAGGCGTTTTCAAATGAGAGCATGCCATCATCTATAGCCTTCAGAATAGCATCATCTAGGGAGATATGCCGGTAGTGCATAAGATAGCTGACTTCGTCTCCCCATCCACGTTTCCTATCCCTGCCAGAAATCACCTCTGCAGAGTCCCAGCATCCACGGCACATAAACACCCAGGAGTATCCATTCCATCTCACACTAAATCCGTCCCTCTGACACCCACAATTTGGATCAGGGCAAGGTCCAGAGTATTCTTTTGCTGCTTTCTTCTTTAGTCGTGTATCTTCTTGTGCTAAACCCAGAATGTTCAACATTTTCTTTCCCCCAAATCTTTGCGTCGCAACTTTACGACATTACGACACTCCTAAAGGAGTGTGTCGTAATGTCGTAAAGTTTTGGGCCATGTGCAGTGCGCAATGTCGCGAAATTGTCGTAATGTCGTAAAGTGAAAGTATGTTCTATATAGCATATTCATCGTCATTCTCTCCAACCGTGCTAAAACCCGATTTCTTAATGTAGGTATCATGTTTACCCTGATTCTCTTTCCTCTCAATCAGTCCCTTTTCCTCGAACAAGTCCCTAAATCGCTCCAAGGTCCTGCGTGAGACACCGACATTGGCATCTTCCACAAACTTGCACCATTCACCTAATGTCAATCCACTAACAAGCAAATCTAAGCACTGACGTTGTTTGGGATTAAGGTCATTTTTTAATGGAGCATCTGAAGGAACTACCACGCAAGAGGTAATTGTTTCCCCCGTTTCTGGATGTGCATAAAGCGGAATGACCTTGAGTTCAAGGTGGATATCAGCGAATTGCTCTGCATCTCTTTGCTTGTTGCAACTGAGAACAATCGGGCTTTCTTTGCTGGGATGAGTTAGGTCTATCATGGTGTCTACGTGATTTCTGAATGCAGCACTCCCATTCACTTTTCCTGTCCAGTTTGCATGGTGAACGATCATGCAGTGGCATCCATACCTCTGGCTTATTTCATGAAGCACCATGAGTGCCTGCGTGACTTCCATTTGATCGTTCTGATTGGTCCCCACAGCGCACATGCTATAGTTATCTACAATCAGAAGCGATGGTTTCTCATCAGCCTCTTCGAGAGTATCAAGCAGTTCTCGATAGTGATCCTTTAACTGGACGGGCCATGTGATGAACTCGATATTGGGGGTTTTTCCCCTACCGCATTCTTTTCTCCATGCGGCAGTGCGAAGTTTTAGCCCATGACCTCCCTCTGTGTTGATGTACCAAACCTTGCCTTGTTTAACAGGACGCCCAAACCAGTGAATACCATGAGCTATGCAGTATGCTATGTTGAGTGCATTGAACGTTTTTCCTGTACCGCTTGGCCCGAAAATCATGCTAACGCCACATGCTTGCAGAGTGTTCCCGATCAAGTATTCAATATCTGGCAGTGCATCAATATCATCCTCTGTATACCGAATGATAACCTTTTTGCCATTCTTGCCAATCTTGAAACGATGGTCATTTTGCTCCCCCGCAGGCGCTGGAACTCCGACAACAGAGCGCCAGTCATTAAGCAGTGGATGGTCCGTTTCTGCATAGACATCGTATGCCTTCCAGAAATCTTCTTCGTCGCCATCTATGCGTATCCTGCGCAATGCAGTGGCTATATCACGGTAAATACTAGAGAGCTTGTTGATTTCCTCCAAGGTTGGCGTTGGATCGTTAATTCGTATGCGGCTTGCGATATCAATAAAAGCCTGCTGACGTTCATTGGGAGGCTGCTTGGATTGTTTCTTGCGGTCTCTGTATTCTTCAATACCTACAACCATCTCTTTAAGTCTCCGCTTCCTACGAAATTAGTTTTACTATTTTAAACTGTCAAGACCCGTTCCCAGTGAAAGAGCACTGATTTTACAACGAACTGCTCTGCTTTTTCAATGGTAGCCCTTGACATTCACTGTAGAGGTTGCGTATACTAACAATCAGAATTTGAAATTGCCATATGGCAGGATACCCAGTTGATGATTGATGCCCATCGGCTGGGTTATTTTTATGCCACACTTTTGCTTTGCTGGCTCCTGCCTTCTGCATCATTGACAGAGGCTTGTCTCTTCTCCTCAAGTATTCTTGCCGACTCTTTGCGCTGTTCGTCAATATATGCATCCAAGTCAGACTCTTCGAACTTCCAAGACTTGCCTATTTTGACTGGATGAAGTTTGTCTTGGTCCATCAATCTATATATGGTTCGTTCACTGACTCCCAGCGACTTGGCTGTGTCGGTTATGCTTAACCACCGGCTCATATTGTTGGTCTCCTTTCTGCTATCCTAGAATACCATGCTTGGCAGGGTTTGTCAAGGATTGGCAGGGATTGCATAGTGTGCACGTCACTTTTTTGCATGAGGAGGTTGCCAGAGGGCAGAAAAAAGAGGTAAAATAGGGAGAGCCCCAAGTTGTGAGCAGGACAAAAAGTTGGGGATACAGATAAAGAGAGAGCAAGCGTCATTTTCATGGAGTAAGAAATGTTGCTAAGTAAAAAGGAGAGTAAATCAAATGAAAGATGAAGAGATACTGAGAGACTTAAGTAAAGAGATAATAGTAGATATGGACAAATGGCAGAAAGACAATACGAGAGCGACATTACTAGAGATAGAGGAAAAATCGAGAGAATTAGTAAGTAAATTAGAAGCGGCTTTAATAGAGGGAGTTGCATTAGAACGAGAAGAAGACAGTTGGAAAGATATGGCGGAAGAAGAACGACCGACCTGTCCAAATTGCAAAGTGCCACTTGTATCGCGAGGGAAGCATATGAGAAGTTTACAAGGAGCGCAGGGTAGAGAAATACAACTGAAAAGGACGTACGGAACCTGCCCCAACTGTGGGGTAGGTCTTTTTCCCCCTCGATGAGAAATTGGAGCTGCAACCCGGAGGTCTGACACCCTTGCAATTGAGTCATCTTGGGCAATTTGCGACAATGGTGTCGTTTGAGAAAGCAGCCAAGATGCTCATGCAACACCATGGAGTAGCGGTTTCTGCGTCGACTTCGCGCAGGCAAACGGAAGCACTAGGGGCATGTGCGGAAGTTGTGCAAAATGAACAAGCGGAGGAAGTATTACATGATAGTAATACTGATGAAGATATGATGTCAGACAAAGTAGAAAAACAGGTAATAAGTAGTGATGGATCGTATATTTCTCTTAGAAACAAAGTATATGCGGAAGTGAAGACAGCAGTCATAGGTGAAGTACAAGAGAATAAAAAACGTTCGAAGCAACGTCCAGATCAAGATGTGAAAATGGTTAATATTACCTACTTTTCGAGAATGATCAACTCAGAAAGGTTTGCTGAGCTAGCAACCGGTGAAGTAGCGCGGCGTGGATTTCTTCACGTGAGGCATGCTTGTGCTGTTGCAGATGGAGCAGAGTGGATTCAAGACTTTATTGCTGCTCATCGGGCAGATGCGGTTCGGATTCTCGATTTTTATCATGCGGCATCGTATTTGAGCGACATTGCAGGACATGTCAGGAATGCTGGCACGACGCTCCCAGAAAGTTGGTTGGAAGAGCAATTGCATGAATTGAAACATCAAGGTCCAAAGAAAGTTTTAGAGGAAATTCATCGTTTGCTCAAAGATCATTCACAAATAGAGGATATCAAGAAATTTGTGAATTATTTGCAGAAGCGGGAAAAGATGATGCACTATCCAGGTTTTCGCGCCCAAGGCTGGCCGATTGGAAGTGGAAGTGTGGAAAGTGCTAATACGCATGTTGTGCAATCACGGATGGACGGTCCAGGCATGCATTGGGAATCGCGCAATGTGAATCCCATGCTTGCTTTAAGAACTGGTGAGTGTAATGACCGATGGGAGGAAACCAGGAATCAGGCATTCCGTCATCGTCTCGCTGAAAGGCAGTCCAGTCGCTTGGCACGTCAAAAGAAACGCTATGAGCAAATTCAGCAGAACGTGAAGAAAACCATGTTACGCATCCTCTTCCTGTCATCTCTTCATCAACCAAAAACAAAGGAAATATCTGTTCCATCATCACAAGCAGATCCAGTTTCTTCATCTCCTTGTGCATCTCATACAAAAAAAACGTGTCGTCCCGCTCCATCCCATCCTTGGAGGCGCTACTCTCATGCAAAAAAGTGACGTGCACACGATTGCATAGTACTTCTCTGTTATTTCATCACGCCCCTACGCCGCGCTTTTCCCTGATCTTCCCTGATCTTCCCTGCCATCAGTGAAGGATCAACGAGAGACGGTACATTTCTGCGCAACGTACTCTGCGCCTACCTTGTCGATATGGACTTTGTCGTGCCCGTCTTCGATGTAAAATAGCCGTGCGAGCTTGCCCTCAACTTTGACGCCTGTAACTAGCATATCCTTGCTGCGTCCCCTGATAGAGTCGCCTTCCTTGAAATCCTCGATTGCACGCCATTCGTGCGTCTCAGATATACTCTTGCCCATTGTGAAATCCTTTCTGCTATGTTATTCCTCGCCTTTCTTTGGTAGCCGTGCAAGGATCTCTTGCAGCGTTGCATCAATGCCATCGAAGCGCTTGCCATGCTCTTGTTGCCTATCCCTGAAATCAGCCTGGCTTTCCTTGATGGCAATGATGTCTGCCTTGACGCCTTGTATATCGGTTCCCATGACTTCCATCTTTTGCTGAAGCACGCCAATGTTCGTGTTTGCCTGCCCTACCTCTTTGAATGTCTTCATGAGCAGTTCCCCCTGGGCTTTCTGCTCATCCGACAAATCTTTCAACGTTTCTGTGTGCTTCTCAAGTGTTCGCTCAGTCTCTATTTGCTGCTCTTCAATCGCTTTGAAACGACGTTCAACGAGCTTGTCTTCCATTGGCAATCCCCCTTCCCTGTATGCTATGCTTTCATTGGTTTTCTCATTGCATTTCCATGGCCCTCTACGACGCCTCTCGGCGCGGTGGGATCTCTGAAGCCCTGGGAATGCACTGATTGGCCCCGCTCTGCACTGCCTTGTCGAAGTACCCCAGTGCAGGGCAAGGGGTCAGGCGGCACTGGTTTCCTCTTCGTTTCTTCCTTTCCGCATATTCACTGCAAGAACCTTTCGTACCCTGTACAGATACGTTGAACCTGCAACTTTATCATGGTCAAGGCGGGCAGGGGTAACATGGCCTGTCTTTGGGTTCTTGAATGTTCGTGTGATTTCTTTGACGTATCGGTGATTAATAGGCCGTCGATACTTTGCAGTTAGGAGTGCAGCTGCCTCCGCAGGGTTAAGCAGGGTGTCTAGCTCTGACTCCTCAATCTGCATGTCTTGATAGATTTTGTTGATGATGGTTGCAGCCTCTTCCGAGATCTGTTTAGTATCTAGGTCCTTATGGAAGAGTGCAACAATTTCTTGTGGCAGTTGCATATCGCCTCCTTTCTCTTGCAACTATAACACCGTTTGGCGTGAATTTCAATGGACTTTCAAAATTGGTCCCAAAACCTCTTGACTTTTCACGCCACCCAAGGTAAACTAAGACTGTACCAAAGAGGTGCACCGAACACTAAACAATTTAATAGAGCTGTTGGGAAGAACAAGGTATTTCTACAGTGGTCAATTGGTGACGTGTCCCAAGAAGTACGGGAAATACTGAGGATAGTTCGAGACTACAGGCACTAACAGTCATGCAAAGCGGTTAAAGAAAGGAGTCTAATTATGAGCGATATGCCATTAAGGCAATGCACAGGTGCATGCGGGCAAGAGTACCCTGCCACAAAGGAGTTCTGGCATCGTGACAAAAACACCAAGGATGGATTTAATTCCAGGTGCAAGGTGTGCAGAAACATGCATGATAAAGAGTATCGTGACAGACCGGAGGTTAAGAAACACAAGAAAAACTATCGCAGTCAGCCTGAGATAAGGAAACGAGATAGAGAGCAGAAAAAAGAGTACCAAGCGCGCCCCAAAGTGAAGAAGCATCGAAGTAAGCATATGAGAGAATATCACATGCGCACTGAAGTACAGGAACGCATAAGAAACTATCACAGTCGAACCGAGGTGCAAGAACTCTATCGAAGCCTTCATAGGAATAGAGACGCTAAAAGTCGGTCAATTAAGGGAATTCATACCTCTCAGCAAATACAAGAACAATTGAAAAGACAGAAACACCGTTGTTACTATGCCTATTGTGGGCACGCTAAATTTCAGAAGAAAGGAGGCAAGTATATCTATCATGTTGAGCATACATTCCCGATTAGTAGGGTTGCGGGTAGCGATATTCCCGCCAATAGTATTGACTATCTGGTATTAGCATGTCCTAACTGTAACATAAGCAAGAACGATAGGTTCCCTTGGGAATGGCCTGAAGGTGGTAGATTGTGCTAAAACGTCTCGATCCAAGGAATAGCTCAAGGATACATCACAGAGGGTGCAAAACATGGGGACGATGGCCCCGGCAAGAACATAGGGATTCTGGAACTCTGTCACTTCTGCCGGTGAGCGAATTCGATTTTCGCTGTCCCCCTTCCCCCTGCGCTTCGCAGAGGTATCACCGAACTCAAGGAGCAACCCATGAAAACAGTGAAGAAAGCATGCCAAGCATGCAGCAAGAAATTTAAAACACTTGATTTGATTGAATGGCGTAGTACCTATAAGAGACAAGATGGAACTATTATACCTGTAAAACGTGAACTATGTACATCGTGCTATGGCAGGCAATCTGCGATAGCGTAGACAAGCAAGGAGTAACCCCGATGTTCACCGAAATCACCGTATTCTTTGCAACTACAGCGAACAACATTGCAGCGTTCTTTGCCAACAACGCATACTTCGTTGCCTATAATGTTGCCGCACTGCTACTCGCCGTATCGATCATCGTAGGCATCGAGATTGCCAAGCGGAGGAAGGTGTAACTAATGTCTAGAAAATACTATACTGTCAACCCTACTTGGTTCAAAGGATATCGCCCCGATCTTACCAAGGATGTCATTGTCTTCGGTGAAGACAATGATCAAGCCAAGACGGATTCCTGCCTTGCTATCCTGTGGTATCCCACGGGTCCAAAGCTTGACGCTGATTTCGATGAATGGGCACTGCTTTCCCATGAGAGGACCCTGCTCGATCTACTTGCAGGGGCAGGACTCACGCACGGCAAAGATCTCACTGTTGAGCAAGTGTGCGAGATCCTTGAGGTCTGCGGCTTCGAAGAGGAGAAGTGCATCCCCAACCCTGGCAAGGAGGGCTAGTCATGCCCATGACAACCTACCCCTGCGGGCATACATGGCGCACTGGACTCAATGGGACCGCAGAGGAGCAAGAGCGACTGCGCAAGATTGTCGAGCGTTGGTCGAAGACGCAAGTGTGCATCTACTGTCAGAACAAGGAGCAATTTGATGGCGAATCAGGAAGAACAAATCGAAGCAATCAAGGCAATGACCAACAGTGAGGTCATGGAAGCCTTCGCAGAAGACGCAGCGACGATCGACGGACTGGATAAACTAAGCTGCAAGAGAGCTGCCTACCTCTACGGGAAATACCCAGAAGAAGAGGCGCACGTGAAGGTCATGCTAGAATTAGGGCATGATTTCCTTCAAGACCCCGACATATCCAGGCAAATGTTGATAGACATGGTTCCCTACAGAGATCAAGGAGGGCACTGATGCCTACACCGCAAACCATCGCCATCGCTGCCTCGTCTCTGGCATCACTGAGCCACGAGGCACTCATTGAGCTGTACAACGCAGAGTCCCGTAGGCTATCTCACGGCGTCGA